>ERZ791911.336-NODE-336-length-37343-cov-6.854833_pt1 | contig 37343 bp, 33 predicted proteins | sample MGYA00510142_ERZ791911 | MGnify/ENA primary metagenome ERZ791911 (study PRJEB30046, sample SAMN00792056) | human gut metagenome | study: EMG produced TPA metagenomics assembly of the A metagenome-wide association study of gut microbiota in type 2... | reverse complement strand
GAACTGCGGCCTGCGACCAGCGGGGCCGTCAGGCCCCTTATCTTACAAAAAAAATCGCAGAAAATTTTTGTTTCACTAAATACATATTTTTACAATTAATTGTATTTATAATATATTAAAATAGTAATAACAAAACATGGGTCAATGGCTTAGTGGATGCTTATAGATGACTATATACAGCTTTATTTTGTGGCTTTATATGCTATAATAAGATAACAGTTTTGTTACAAGTATGCTATTTGTTAGCTGTATAAAATGCATATGAAACAAAGAAAGGAGCTGCTTTTTTATGAATCGAACGTATAAGGTCATTTGGAGTAAGGATAGACGGTGCTATGTCGTCGTATCGGAATTAGCCAAAGGCCAACACAAATTGTCCAGCAAGAGCGAACGAATAAGCTCGAATGTTCACTGGGGGGGGGGTATTTAGGTAAGGCGGCTGCAGCTGCTGTCGTTGTCAGTTTGCTGTCCTTCGGCAGTTTAGCTTATTCGCCAGTTATGGCTGCGGATAAAGATATCGTGGAAAAAGGTGCCCAGCCCATTGCTTATGATATCAGTCCTGCTAATGACGGGACGAATATTGCTGTCGGCAAGAATGCAAAAGTCTTTATCGGCGGTGGGACACAGGAATCCATGCTTTCCTTTGGCGAAAAAGTTCATGAAGGCTTATTCAGCATGCATATTCATGATAATAATCATGCAAAACAGAATCTGCCGGAAGGCATTGCCGTAGGCACGAATTCCTATGCTCGCACAGGTTCCATTGAAATCGGTGCCCATACACTGGCGGAAAATAAGATTTCCATCGGTGATACTACGGCAGATAAATTACAGCAGTTTGGTGTTGGTTCTACTACTTTAGGAACTAATTCCTATACAGGCGGTGGTTTTGCTACAACTATCGGCAGTTATAATGTACAGAGTAATCCGTATGCGGCTAATGGTTTTATGGATACATTAAATAATGCAACTAAAAATGCTTTTGCTACGGTTATCGGTACATTCAACTCCAATGAATCTATGACAGGAGACAGCAGCAGTGGCATAGCTAATACCATTGCAGGTACAGCCAATAAAGTGACGAACAGCAATGGTGCTATTGTTTTAGGTGCTGGGAATAGTGTCAAAGGCTCAAGTGCTTATTTTGATGCCTCTGCCTATAGTACTCATTTTAATTCTGTCACAGACATGCAGAAGGCTTTGATGAATGGCGTTGCGGATAGCGCAGGCGGTGCGACCTTGGTTATTGGCGGCGCAAACCAGGCCGAAAACACTTCCCATTCGCAGATCATGGGTGTCGGTAACAAGGTAAAATCTACGACATCTAATAAAATAAAGTACAATTATCTGGATGGCTTCGAAAGTTCTATCACCGATGCCAGCCACGTAAAGGTCTTGGGCCAAAGCGTCACCATCAATAAAGGTGCCGATTCTAATACGGTAATCGGTGATAATCGCACCGTAGCAGAAAATCAGACCAATAACGTCATCATCGGTAATGCAGATGAAACAGCGCCAATCACGACCTTGAACAAGGAAACGGTCATACTTGGCTACAAAGCTAATGCTTCTGTGGACGGTGGTGTAGCTCTCGGCTCTGGTTCTATTGCCAATACCCTGGCCGAAGTCTTTGGTTGGGATCCTAAAACGAATCAGCAGAGTTCTACTGATAATAAAATTTGGAAATCATCTTGGGCGGCTGTGTCTGTAGGTGATGGCACTCATACTCGCCAGATTACCAACGTCGCTGCCGGGTTTAATGATACGGATGCAGTCAATGTAGCCCAGCTGAAAGCGGCCATGGAAAATGCGGCACTGAAAATTGATTTCGTTGCCGGCGATGGTATCCAGATTGAGAAAGATTCCACCGGCACCAAGTATACCATCAAGGCCAACATTACAGGCGGCACAACAACTACCGATACTACAACGGTCGCGCCGAAAGCGGACGGGAGCGGCTCCAGCAAAGAGGAAGGTAGCAGTTCCAGCACAGGTTCGTCGGATGCTTCTGGCCAGGGAAAAGCGCTGGAAGTCAAGACGGAAACGAACCCCATCCATTTCGCTGCCGATGAAGGGACTGCTGCAAAAGTCAAACCTTCTGAAACTGAAACGCTGGGAATTCTTGGCGATAAGACCAATATTTCCACAAAGGTGGATGGTTCCAATATTACTGTAAGCCTCAAGAAAGATATTTCTGTGGACAGTGTCAAGGCAGGGGATACGACCGTGAATAAGGATGGCGTGACCATCCAAGGCGGCCCGTCCATGACTATCAATGGCGTTGACGCAGGCGGGAAGAAGATTACCAATGTGGCCAGCGGCACAGAGGCTTCTGATGCGGTGAACTATGGACAGCTGCGGGATGTAGAAAATAAGGTAGACCAGAACACTCAGGGAATTTACCATATGAATAATCGTATTTCTAATCTCGATAACCGCGTCAACAAGGTCGGTGCCGGCGCCGCCGCCTTGGCAGCCCTTCATCCACTGGACTTCGACCCGGATGACAAGTGGGACTTCGCTGTCGGTTACGGCAATTATCGCAATGCCAACAGTGTGGCTTTCGGCGCCTTCTATCGTCCCAATGAAGATACCATGTTCAGCCTGGGCACGAACTTCGGCAACGGTGAAAACATGTTCAACGCCGGCCTGAGCTTCAAGATTGGACAGGGCAGCGGCATCACGACGTCGAAGACGGCCATGGCCAAGAAGATTGAAAGCCTGGAAGACACGGTCGATAAACAGGATAAGAAGATTGCCGAACTGGAAGCCCTGGTCAAGGAACAGGGAGAAATGATCCGCCAGTACGTCGGCAAGAAATAGAGGGGTATTCATGGCACAGACAACGATTTGTATCCGCATCGACGCGGATTTGAAAAAAGACTTTGAAGTGTTTTGCGACTCTATCGGCATGAGCATGTCGACGGCAGTCAACATCTTTATCAAGAAATCCGTCGGGGAACAACGGATCCCCTTCGAGATTACGGCTAAACGGGATAGCGAAAAGCCGTAAAATAAAACAGGGTCTTGTCGCATGTGTGACAAGACCTTGTAAGTGGCTAGCAGATGGCTTTAAATTTAAAGGCTTTCTTTGCAAACTACAAACTCCGTACTATAAAGAAAGGGACCACGCACGATGGTAGAAAACTTCGTGCGTGGTCCCCTTTTTTTGTTCGCTTTTCCTCGGAATCAGATGCGGCTTCGCCGCGACAGACTCATGAAATAAACGCAGTTCGCTGGTCGCAGGTAGCAGACCGCAAAAATAGCCCCAATCGGGGCATTCGTAGGGGACGACCTTTAACCTCTCAGACCGCCTTTGGCGGCCAGCTCCCCTATAAAGGGAGCCTTGTGCGGTCCGTTGCGAGATTTCATCACATCCCATTGAGTATAATGGCAGGCTTTTACGAGCCACGAGCATCTGTCATGGCATCGGCTATTCACACAAGTCGCGGCGGTACGCCCTTTGGGCGTCCCCTACGGTATCGCATACAGGCGATAAAATTTTATGTGGCTGTATGCCGCATTTGTAGGGGCTGTCCCAGTGGGGCAGCCCGCCAGAGAGATTTCATCACATCTCATTCGAGTATAATGGCAGGCTTTTACGAGCCACGAACCACGAACCACGAACCACGATTTTTTCCACGAGACGAGAATCACTCGAGACGATGTCGTCATTCTGAGTTTGTTGCCGCGTAGCGGCATCTGAGTCCGAGGCGGCCTGCGAACTGCGACCAGCGGTCTGCGGGCGTCAGACCCTAAATTCGACGAACGACCTACGATGAACGGCTTTTCGCCCGGCCGATAGGCCCCAATCTACATTAACGGTTCCTTAAGTTTTCGGAAATTCGATTAAAAAATGATTAGAATTTCTCTTTGACCCTGTTTTGTGGTGTATGATGGAATCATGAGCCGCGCTGTTGCGGAGCGGGAACGATTATTATACAATAAAAGTGAATCTGGAGGTGTGATGTCATGTCCGATTCGGCACAACAGGCCAAAGCGCAGAAAAAAGCGTATGACGAGGCGTGCAAGCGGGTCCTTTCAGAACGGGGCATCATGGCCCATATCCTGAAGACCTGCACGGAAGAATTCAAGGATTGTGATTTGCAGGATATTGCCCAACGCTATATCCAGGGCGAACCGAGCATCAGCCGTATTGCGGTGGAACCGGAAGCTATTTCACTGCGTATCGAAAGCGAGCAGACGGAAGACAAATCCGGCACAGAAGGAACGGTCTATTACGATATCCGGTTTCATGCTGTAGCTCCCATTGATGGAAAGCGCATCCAGCTCATCATCAACCTGGAAGCGCAGAACGATTTCAATCCGGGTTATCCCTTGTTAAAGCGGGCCGTCTACTATTGCGGCCGCATGATTTCCAGTCAGTATGGTACGGTTTTCGTGAAATCCCATTACGAAAAAATCCAGAAGGTCTATTCCATCTGGATCTGTACGATGCCGACGAAAAAATGGGAGTACAATATTTCCAGTTACCAATTGATTGAGAAACATCTAATCGGTCATACACAGGCCGAGCGGAGCCATTACGATTTAATCAATATCGTCTTGGTCTGTCTGGGAAGCAAGAGCCATAAACAGCTAAAAGGTATCCTACGGCTGTTGAACATGCTGCTCTTGGATAACATCAGCTCTCAAGAAAAACAGAAACTATTGGAGAAGGAATTTGACGTAACAATGACACCGCACTTAGAGAAAGGAGTGGCAGCCATGTGTAACTTGAGTGAAGGTATTGAACGGCGTGGAGAACGACGTGGAGAAAAACGCGGCCGTAAACTAGGTGAAGAAGTAGGCGAAAAACGTGGTTGGAATTTAGGGAAGCAAGACGATGTACTGGAAATGCTGAAAGATGGCGTACCTTTTGAAAAGATTGCTCAGTATACTAAGTTATCCCTGGAAGCTATTGCTGACATTGCAAAGCAAAATAAATTGATTTAAAAAATTTAAGGAATATGGCATTTTGTTGGTGATGGCCGACCTTTAACCTCTCAGACCGCCTTTGGCGGCCAGCTCCCCTATAAAGGGAGCCTTGTGCGGCCCGTTGCGAGATTTCATCACATCCCATTCGAGTATAATGGCAGGCTTTTACGAGCCACGAACCACGAACCACGAGCCACTATGTTTACTACGAGCTGAGGGTCACTCGAGGCAATGTCGTCAGCTTGATGCTATTGTCGTGCAGCGGCATCTGACTCCGAGGCGGCCTGCAGCCTGCGAACTGCGACCGGCGGGGCCGTCAGGCCCCTATTCTATTTTCTCTTTCCAGCAGAGGAAGATTTCGACGGCCAGGGCGGCGAACCAGATGTTGCGGGCCAGGACATTTATGATGCAGTACCAGCCGGATTTTCCCAGGTCGTGGTAGCGCCGTATCATGTAGGAGAAGTCGACGGGGATGAGGAGCAGGGCGATGAGGCACGAGGCGATGGTGTATTCCAGGGCCTGCGGTCCGCCTTGCGAGGCCAGGTGCTGGAGCCAGATGATGAGGCAGATGGGCAGGATGCTGAACAGGCGGAAGTGGAGATAGCGTTTGCGGCTGACTTTGCCTTTGAAGTCTAAATGGTTGCGGATGAGTACGCGAATAGGCGCGTCTTCGGCTATGATCAAGAGAAGGACCTCCTTTAGGGATAAGGGATTTTTCTCTACTATAGCACGAAAGATGCGCCTATTTCGATAGGGACGGGCAAAGTGGCCATGGCTGTCACGAAATGCCGGAAAAGTCAAAATTCTCCGGCCGCTGCCGCTTTCTTGAGGAGCGCCACGTTGTCCGTATCATATTCGATTTGTTCCGACCAGCGGCGTACCGCTTCGGGCAGATCGCCCGTGGCGGCAGCTGTGAGGACGATGAAGTCCGTGCTGCGTCCGGCATAGGTGGCCAGGAAGTCTGACGGGACGTCGGCAAAGGTTTCCAGCTGGCGGTAGAAGATGTAATCGTATATGCGCTGATAGCGTCCGGCCGTCCCGGTGTTCCCGGTGAGGGCTGTGGAATCAGCTGAATTCGCTGTCTGCGCCTGTAAGGCTTTCAGCTGGGCCGTCCAGGCATCATCAATCGGTTCGGTACGGCCTAAGACGGCCAGGAGCCGTTCAGGGTCCTTTTCCGCCGTGCCCGGCTCATACGCAAGTCCTTTGCGGGGAAGGGGATAGTCCAGCCATTTCAGCAACTGGGCCAGGCTGCCGATGGAGCAGCCTGTTTCACTGTCGCAGAAGGTGAGCGGCCCCGTTTCGCTGAGAAGTAGTTCACACGCCGCCTCACAGCAGAGTCCGACGCCGCCGAGTTCGATGGCCTGGCCGCTGCCGTTTTCGACGACCTGGAAAAAACGCGGATGGAGGGCGCAGATATCGCAGAGGATATCGTCCCCGGCCTGGCGGATGAGCTGGCACAGGCCATCTGGGCGGAGAAAGGGACAGTTCCCTTCCGCCGTGAGGCAGAAATGCCAGCCGTCCGGTCCTTCGGCGATATGTTGGCGGATGGCCTCGCCTAAGGGGCCAGCGAGCTGCTGGTAGTAATCGGCCGTCACGTCGTCGATGTCGATGTCCCAGCCCCGGCAGCACGTGTGCTGGCAGGCGCCGGCTTTGCAGCGGAAACGTCCGTAGAAATCAGGAAGGATCATGATTAGAATTCATACGTCGTCCCCGGGTCGACGACCTGGACGGGGATGTTGTATTTCGTTTCCGTGAGCTTCTTGTATTCCTGCGGGTCTGCTTCGATGATCGGCCAGGTCTTGTAGTGGACGGGGATGACGAAGCGCGGCTGGACCCAGAGGGCGGCCAGGGCGGCGTCATCCATGCCCATGGTGAAGTTGTCGCCGATAGGCAGGATAGCGCAGTCGATTTGTCCGAAACGGTCGAGGATTTTCATGTCTGAGAAGAGGCCCGTATCGCCGGCATAGTAGATGCGTTTGCCGCCGAATTCGACGATAACACCGCAGGCCAGCCCTCCGGCAATGCCAGACCCGTGGAAGGCCGGGGTCAGCCGTACTTTGCCAAAGGGAAAATCCGCACTGCCGCCGACATGCATGGCATGGGCTTTACAGCCTGCTTCGCCCGCTTTGCCGGCTACTTCGGCGGTGCTGATGACCGTCGCGTCATTGGCTTTGGCAATGGCTTCGGTGTCGCCGTAGTGGTCGCCGTGGCAGTGGGTGACGATAATATACTGGCAGGCAATGTCTGTCGGACAGACCTGGGTCCAGGGATTGTCCGTAATGAACGGGTCAAAAAGAATCGTCGTCACGTCATCGGAAAGTGTGAATGTGGAATGACCGTAGTAAGTGAATTTCATGATAGCCTCTGCTCCTTAAAGACGAATTAGTCTTTTTCTGTACTGTTCAAACTCCATTTCTTCCATTCTTCGAACCAGCTCTTGACGTGTTCCTGCGGGAGGGAGCCACAGAAGGTATTCTTCAAGGTCTTGCGGAGTTCGCCTTCTTTTTCGCCGAGAGGATAGACGTCCTTGTATTCGTCATAGACGTTCCAGAAGTCGCGCATGTGCAGGTTGGCGTAGGTTTCGCCGTAAATCTTGTAGCACGTGTCGCAGAGCGTGATGAAGACGGCTTCGTCGTTGTGCTGGTTGGCATCGTCGAGGCCGCAGCAGCGTGTATACAGTTTGATTTTGCTGCCGAAGAGCTGACGCAGGTAGTCGTAGACGTCGGAAACCATCTGGGGCTGCAGCTGCAGCAGCTTACAGCCGGGAGCGAAATACATGGGGTACTGGGCAATGTTGTCAAAGTTATCCATAATAATTGACACCTCTTTCTAAAATAAACAGAAACTTTACATTTCTATTAAATAATAACTATTATTTATAAGTATATCATAAAAAGGTCGGAAACGCAATGTTCCTCTTGTACTTCCTGCATAAATCCTGTACAATATCCCTTGGAGAGTGATATAAGTATGCATATCGTAATGGTAGAGCCGGAAATCCCCGGCAATACGGGCAATGTCGCCCGTTTATGCGCAGCCAATCATATTACGCTGCATTTGGTCAAGCCTCTGGGCTTTTCCATTGATGACAAGCATTTAAAACGGGCCGGTCTCGATTACTGGTCGCTCGTCGACGTCCAGATCCATGAGAATTTTCAGGAAGTCCTGGACAAATACAAGGATCATCGCTTTTTTTATTTGACGACGAAATCGGAACAGTGTTATGCCGATATCCAATTCCAATACGATGATATGCTCGTATTCGGGAAGGAAACGAAAGGCCTTCCGGAAGACCTCCTGAAAGCCAATCCGGAACGCTGCTTCCGCGTACCGATGGTCGAACAGGCGCGCAGCCTGAATTTGTCGAATACCGTCGCTATCGTATCGTATGAAGCGATGCGCCAGCTCGGTTTCCCGGGCATGGCCAAGAGCGGCATCGGTATCAAGAATCTTTAGCATTACAGAAATGATGAGGTGTAGAACGTGGAAATTTATGATAAAGCCCATGAGTTAGAGGCAGCTATCAAGGAATGTCAGGAATATAAGGACCTCGTCGCTGCCGGTCAGGAACTGGCCAAAGACGAAAAGACCAAGCATCTGGTCCGCGATTTCCTCATGCTCCAGGCCCAGCTGGCCTATGCCCAGTCTATGGGGGACAAACCGATCCGCAAGAAGATCGACCATCTCAACCAGATGGCAGAATTCATTAAAAACAATCAGACCGCTGTGGAATATTTGAACCATTATAATAAATGGCAGTCCATGGCTGGCGAAGTGTTCCAGATTATTCAAAATGCAATGGCAGAAGGAATGAGCATCCTTGATCAATAAATATGCACTGACGACTTTCGTCTCCGAATTAAGTATCTCCGTTCCCATGGAACGGATCCTGCTGGACGAACCGATGAGCGAACACACGACCTTTGCCGTCGGCGGTCCGGCTGACGTCCTGATCCTGCCGGAATCGGTCAAGGAAATGTCGCTGGCCATCCGGGCAGCCCGGCGGCTGGACCTGCCGGTCACCGTCCTCGGCGGCGGTTCGAACGTCCTCGTCCGCGACGGGGGTATCCGCGGCGTCGTCATCCAGCTGAACACGATGAAGAAAGTATTGGCCTGCCACGACCGGAAGATCATGGCCAGCGCCGGTTTCATGCTGAAGGACGTCTGTCAGTTCGCCCAGGAAAACAGCCTGACAGGCATCGAATTCGCCTGCGGTATCCCTGGGACCTTGGGCGGTGCCGTCTTCATGAACGCTGGGGCCTACGACGGGGAAATGAGCCACGTCGTATCGCGGGTCCGCACGGTCAACAGTACGGGCGGCGTCCATACGTATGATGCACCGAACCTGGGCTTTTCTTATCGCCAGAGCCGCTTCCAGAAATCCCAGGAATTCGTCGTCGAAGTCGAATTGACCCTGCGCAGCGGCGACCCCAAGGAAATCCAGGCCCGCATGGATGACCTCATGAACCGCCGCCGCAGCAAGCAGCCTTTGGAAATGCACAGCGCCGGCAGTACCTTCAAGCGGCCGCCGGGATACTATGCCGGGACCCTCATCGACCAGACAGGCCTCAAAGGCCTCTCCTGCGGCGATGCTCAGGTCTCGATGAAACACGCCGGCTTCGTCGTCAACACGGGCCACGCATCGGCCCGGGATGTCCTCAACGTCATCCACGAAGTCCAGAAACGCGTCGAAAAGGCCCACGGTGTCCACCTGGAACCGGAAGTCCGCATCATCGGCGAAGACTAAAAATTTAAATCCATCCTCTAGTATGGAGTTTGTAGGGGCTGTCGCATTAAGCCATTTTGGCTTCGTGCGATAGCTCCTTTTTTTTCTTGCAATATGCGAAGGACCTAAAAGAGCGGCGAAATGTCAACTGCGGTCTGCGAACGGCCTCATATCCATATTGTTTTCTCATAGGAATCATGCTATGATGGTATTAGAAAGATGCGTGATACGATTTACGTTATGATACCTATTTATAGGAGAAAGCAGGGATAATTATGGATAAAAATGCTATGTGGAACAAGATGATCGGCATCATCAAGCAGGATGTGACGCCGGCGACGGGCTGTACGGAACCGATTGCCCTGGCTTATTCGGCGGCGACGGCGGCCCGGGAATTGGGCGAAGCCGTGCGCTTCGTCGATGCCCGCGTGTCGGCGAATCTGATGAAGAACGGCATGGGCGTCACCGTACCGGGCACGGGGACGCCGGGGCTCTATATTGCCGCTGCCGTCGGCGCCCTCGGCGGGGACGCCGGAGCGGGATTACAGGTCCTGAAAGCCTTGACGCCAGACGTCGTCGCCTTGGGCAAACAGTACGTCGCCGATGGTAAGGTCACTGTGTCCGTCCGGGAAGATACGTCTCATGTCCTCTATGCCGAAGCCGTCGTCTATGGCGAAAACCACCGCGTCCGCGTCGTCATCACCGACGACCATACGAACATCGTCTTCGTGGAAAAGGATGGCCAGGTCCTCTTAGACCAGCGGACGGAAGCGGGGAGTGGGGAAGACCCGAAAATCGCTTTTCTCCATACGCTGACCCTGGCGGATATCGTCGATTTTGCCGAACACGTGCCGCTGGCCGACATCGCCTTCCTGCAGGAGGCGGAACGGCTCAACGACCAGCTGTCGCAGGAGGGCCTGACGGGGAAATATGGCCTGAAGATCGGCTATACTTTGCAGCAGATGGTCGATAAAGATTTATTGTCCGATGATTTGTCCCATCGCATCCAGATCCGCACGGTCGCCGCTTCCGATGCCCGCATGGGCGGGGCGGCTTTCCCGGCTATGACCAATTCCGGTTCCGGCAATCAGGGAATCGCCGCGACAGAACCCGTGACGGTCGTCGCCGATTCGCTCGGCGTCACGCCGGAACGGCGGCTGCGGGCGCTGGCCTTGTCCAGTATGGTCGCCATTTATGCCCACGGCTATCTGCCGAAATTATCGGCTTTCTGTGCTACCGTCACGGCTTCCATGGGGGCGGCTGCCGGCATGGCCTGGCTGCTGGCCGAAAAGGATCCGCTGCAGGTCATCGAAAAGGCCCTGGCCACCATGTCCGGGTCCATCGTCGGCATGGTCTGCGACGGAGCGGCCAACAGCTGCTCCATGAAGGTGTCGGCGTCGGTCCATGCGGCCTATGAAGCGGTCCTCCTGGCCCTCAATGACGTGCGCGTCCAGGGTACGGACGGCTTAGTGGCCAATGCAGCCGAAGAATGTCTGAAGAACGTCGGCCTCCTGGCTTCCCGCGGGATGCAGCAGACAGACGATGAAATCTTGAAGATCATGCTCCAGAAAAATAAAGCCTAGTTTTCGTGAAAGGGTGTTGCTTTATGACTAAAAAAGTTCTCATCTTGTCCTCCAGCCTACGTCCTAACAGCAATTCGGAACAGCTGGCCCGTGAAGCAGGCCGCGGGGCTGTCGAAGCCGGTCATGACGTCGAAGTCCTCAGCCTGGCCGGCCGGGACCTCCGCTATTGCGAAGGCTGCATGGCTTGTCACCGCTTGCTCTACTGCCCCATTCAGGATGATGCCAATGACCTCATCAAAAAGGTCCAGGAAGCCGATGTCGTCGTCTTTGCTTCTCCTATCTATTATTATGACATCTGCGGCCAGCTAAAGACCTTCCTCGATAGGACCAATCCGCTCTACGGCCAGCCTTACCGCTTCCACGATATTTACCTCATTACCGTATCGGCCGACGACGCGCCGGACACTGCAAAACGGGCCGTATCGACGCTCGATGGCTGGATCTGCTGCTTCGACAAAGCCCGTTATGCCGGTGGCTTCAACGCCGGCGGCATGAGCGAGGCCAACGTGGCCGGTACCCATACGGAATGGATGCAGAAAGCCTACGAATTAGGAAAATCTATTTGATAACTTCACCGTGATAACTCACCGCCTGCTGATCATCTATTCGGCAGGCGGTTTTGCTTGATAAAAAAAATAAGCTAAATTTCCCGAAAACTATTCCATATATGATGCTAATGTGGTAAAATAACCTAGTTATAACCTAATATTTGTTAATGAGAGAGAGGACATTAGATGGAACGCAAAGATATTCGTAATATTGCAATTATTGCCCACGTCGACCATGGCAAAACGACACTGGTCGATGCCATGCTCAAACAGAGCCATGTTTTCCGTTCTAACGAAAAAGTCGAAGAACGTGTCATGGACTCTGGGGATATTGAACGTGAACGCGGCATTACAATCTTGTCCAAAAATACATCTGTCATGCACGAAGGCGTCAAGATCAACATCGTCGACACCCCGGGGCATGCTGACTTCGGCGGCGAAGTAGAACGTGTACTGAACATGGTAGACGGCGTACTGCTCCTCGTCGATGCTTTTGAAGGCCCGATGCCGCAGACGAAATACGTTCTGCGCAAAGCTTTGGAACAGAAATTGAAACCGATCGTCGTCATCAACAAGATCGACAAACCCGGTGCCCGTGTCGCTGAAGTCGAAGACGAAGTTCTCGAATTGTTCATGGAACTCGACGCTACGGACGAACAGCTCGATTTCCCTGTCGTCTATGCAAACGGCCGTGACGGCATTGCTAAATACTCCATGGATGACGACAGCGACAACCTCGAACCGTTGTTCAAGACCATCATCAAATACTGCCCGTGCCCGAAAGGCGACGCTGAAGGCCCGCTGCAGTTCATGGTCACGACCTTGGACTACGATGATTATGTCGGTAAAATCGCTATCGGCCGTATTGTCCGCGGCAAGATGCATCCGAACCAGGCTGTCGTCGTCACTGACGGCGAAAGCCAGCGTAAAGCCAAGATTGGCCGCGTCTATACCTATGAAGGCCTGAAACGTGTCGAACAGGACGAAGCCGCTATGGGCGAAATCGCCTGCATCGTCGGTATCCCGGACCTCAAGATCGGCGAAACCGTTACGGACCCGCAGAACCCGGAAGCTTTGCCGAAGATCAACATCGACGAACCGACGCTGTCCATGATTTTCTACGTCAACGACAGCCCCTTTGCCGGCCAGGAAGGGGAATACGTCACCAGCCGTCACCTCCGCGACCGCCTGTTCCGCGAAGTCCAGACCAACGTATCCCTGCGCGTCGAAGAAACCGACAGCGCCGATGCCTTCAAAGTATCGGGCCGTGGCGAACTCCACATCGCTGTCCTCATCGAAGAAATGCGCCGTCAGGGCTATGAACTCCAGATCGGCAAACCGAGCGTCATCACCAAGGAAATCAACGGCCAGAAATGCGAACCGCTGGAAGCCCTCACCATCGACGTTCCGCCTGAATTCATGGGCGCTGTCATGGAAAAACTCGGTACCCGTAAAGCCGAAATGGTCAATATGACCGATATTTCCGGCTACACCCGCCTGGAATTCATCATTCCGGCCCGCGGCCTCATCGGCTTCCGCAGCGAATTCCTCACCGCTACCAAGGGCAATGGCATCATGTACCACGTCTTCCACGGCTATGCTCCCTGGAAAGGCGAAATCCCGGGCCGTACCCGCGGCAGCTTAGTTGCCTTTGAATCGGGCACGACGACGGGCTATGGCATCTTCAACTTGCAGGACCGCGGCACGATGTTCATCAAACCGGGCGAAGAAATCTATCTTGGCCAGGTCGTAGGCGAAAGCAACCGCGACGTCGACATCGACGTCAACCCGTGCAAGAAGAAACACTTGACCAACACCCGTTCCTCCGCATCGGACGAAGCACTCCGCCTCACGCCGCCGCAGGAAATGGGCTTGGAAAAATCCCTGGAATGGATCAACGACGACGAACTCGTAGAAGTTACGCCGAAGAGCATCCGTATCCGTAAAGCCATCCTCGACAAACATGATCGTAAAAAAGCAATGCGCCGTGCGCAGCAGTAAGCTTTTGCTTTGAAATAAAAAAAGGAGCTGTTCCAATGGGACGGCTCCTTTTTTGTTGCTTGCATAGTGACAGAAATATAGAAAAAAGCGCACTGATAAGTTCCATGAATGGCTTATCAGTGCGCTTTTGATTTGGCGGAGCGGGTGGGATTCGAACCCACGAGACCTTTCGGCCTAACTGATTTCGAGTCAGCCCCGTTATGACCACTTCGATACCGCTCCATAAGTTACTTTGCTAGTATAGCATGGTATGCGCTATCCGTCAAGTTTTTTTGCATATTTATTTTTGACAGTCGGTTTACAAAGAAAATGTTGACTTAGAGCGTACTTCAGGTGGTACAATGAAAGTATCTTATTGTTAGGGGGTAAAAATATGGAAAAAGCCAAGGTATATTTCACGGACTTCCGCTGCCGTCCGGGGAAAAATAATTTACAGAAACTGCAGAAGCTCTGCAAGAAGGCTGGTATTGAAAATATCAATTTTGAAGGAAAATTCGTCGCCATCAAGATGCATTTCGGGGAATTAGGCTGTCTGGCTTCGCTGCGCCCGCAGTATGTCAAAGCCGTGGCCGATTTGGTCAAGGAATTAGGCGGCCGGCCGTTCTTGACAGACTGCAATACGCTCTATCCGGGCAGTCGTAAACATGCATTGGAACACATGGATTGTGCCAACCTCAACGGTTATAATACGGTCACTACGGGCTGTCAGATCATTATCGGCGATGGCCTGCGCGGCACCGATGAAGTCGAAGTGCCGGTCAAGAACGGCGAATACGTCGAAAATGCGAAAATCGGCCGGGCCATCATGGATGCCGACGTTTTCATCAGCCTGGCTCACTTCAAGGGCCATGAAATGACGGGCTTTGGCGGCGCCATCAAGAATATCGGCATGGGCTGCGGCAGCCGTGCCGGCAAGATGGAACAGCATTCGTCGGGCAAACCAAAAGTTGACGAAAGCAAGTGCAAGAACTGCCATCGCTGCGCTCAGGAATGCGGTTCTGACGCCATCACTTATGAAGATAACGTCGCCCACATCCACGAAGACTTGTGCAAAGGCTGCGGCCGCTGCATCGGCGCCTGTGCTTTTGATGCCATTCAGACTGTCGAATGGGATGCCAATGAAAAACTGGACCGCAAGATGGCCGAATACGCCCAAGCCGTCTGCCAGGACCGTCCGTGCTTCCACATTAACCTGGTCATGGACATTTCGCCGAACTGCGACTGCCATGCCGAAAACGATGCACCTATCCTGCCGGACATCGGCATGTTCGCTTCCTTCGACCCGGTCGCTCTCGACCAGGCTTGTGCCGATGCCTGCATGAAAGCCGCTCCTATGCCCAACAGCCAGTTGTCGGATAACCTGGCTAAACCCGATTGGCAGCACCATCACGACCACTTCCTCGACAGCAATCCTAATGTCGACTGGAAGACGACCCTGGAACACGCTGAAAAAATCGGCTTAGGCACACGGGAATACGAACTCGTCCGCGTCCGCTGATTAAAGCTAACTACTAAAGTTTGAGTTAAACTCTATGATTACTATTATAGCAAGTATATTGCTGTAGTGTAATTCCATAAAGGATAAATGTATATTCACGATTCGCCTTTTAGACAGTGGAGTCTATAAATACGCAGGAACTAAACCGGAAGGGGCGCCGGTTTGGTTCCTGCGTTTTTTTATGTGAAGATATACTTCTTAAGAATCCGTTACCAAGCTGAAACAGGCCCGTATCCTGACGGGTTATCCCGATGGGAACTTCGACGGCGACCGCATGATGACGCGTTATGAATTTGCTGCCATCGTGTACCGGGCCATCATGGCCGGTGCCGCTTCCAACCCGGCTTTGAGCCAGGACGGCACGCTGGATAAATTAGCGAAAGAATTCTTGCCGGAAATGAAACACATCCGCATCGATACGATTGCCAAAGATAAGAATGGCAAACCGACGATCGAACGAGTCCGCGTCATTCCCGAAGCAAAACAGTAGAGGAGGGGAGTATCATCGCACAGATAGGATTGTCTTTTCGTATCGATTCAGACCTCAAAAAAGAGTTTGAAGCATTTTGCGATGCTGCCGGCATCAGCATGACGGCGGCCATCCACCTGTTCATCAAGACAACCGTCCGAGAACAACGGATTCCCTTTGAAATAAAGGCTTCGAGCAAAAAATAGAATCGAGAGAGTAAGGAGAAAGGGCTTGTCGCACGGCGACAAGCCCTTTTAAGCTGTTAGCAGCTAAGGGTTAGGGGTTAGCAGATATCATTCGTCATAAATTCCGGCTATGCACAGGATTCACGGCGGGCCGCCCGCCGCTGCCATCCTGTCCAGAGAATCGGCTCCTGCATCTGACGAATCAGAAAGCTTTGGGACGGCCCCTACGGCCTCGCATACAGGCGATAAATGGAAACAGTGTTTACTGGCTACAAAAAAAACACGGCCAACGGCCTTGTGCGTAGGGGACACCCTTTAACCTCTCAGACCGCCTTTGGCGGCCAGCTCCCCTATAAAGGGAGCCTTGTGCGTCCCGCTGCGAGATTTGACCACAGCCCATTCGAGTATAATGGCAGGTTTTTACGAGCCACGAGCCACTATTTTTCCACAAGCCGAGGGTTACTCGAGGCGATGTTGTTAGTCTGAGATTATTGCCGCAAAGCGGCATCTGAGTCCGAAGCGAACTGCGACCGGCGGCCTGCGGGCCACGAGCCCCTAAAAAGCCCTTCACAGGGGCGGTCTATATATGGTATTATATACTGTAAACCCTAAATTATGATTTTTGTGAAAAACGGAGAGAATACATGGATTTTCAGAGCAATCGATTTTATCATATTATTTCTTATGGCTGTCAGGCGAATATGTCTGACAGTGAGCATTATGCCGGTCAGTTGGAGGAGCTGGGCTATCACAATACGGAAGATTTGGATACAGCCGATGTCATCCTCATCAATACGTGTTGTGTCCGCGAAACGGCGGAAGACAAGACGCTGGGGAAAATCGGCGAACTCAAGCATTTGAAGAAGCAGAACCCCGATTTGATCATTGCCGTCACGGGCTGTATGGCCCAGGAATGGCAGGATAAGCTCTTCAAGCGGGCGCCGCACATCGATTTGGTCATCGGTACGCACAATATCCACAAGCTCATCGAGCTCATCCGGGAACGGCGCAGCAAGGCCGACCATTATATGGCTGCCGACATGACCCTGCCGGCTTTCCATGATATGCCGGTCAAGCGCTTCCAGAAATTCTTTGCCTGGATCCCCATCATGAACGGCTGCAACAAGTTCTGCACGTACTGTATCGTGCCTTATGTCCGGGGCCGTGAAGTGAGCCGTCCCATCGACGCCATTGTCGAAGAAATCAAGAAGGTCGCTGCTGAAGGCTACAAGGAAATCACCCTTCTCGGCCAGAATGTCAATTCCTATGGCCTGGACCTCAAGGACGGCACGGATTTCTCCAAGCTCGTCGCCGCTGTCGACGATATCGACGGCATCGAACGGGTCCGGTACATGACCAGCCACCCAAAGGATATGACGTTTGCCATGATCGACGCCATTGCCGACAGCAAAAAGGTCGTCAACCACATGCATCTGCCCATCCAGTGCGGTTCTGACGAGCTCTTGAAGAAGATGAACCGCGGCTACACGGTGGAACATTACCTGGAACTCGTCGACTATGCCCGCAAGCGCATGCCCGACCTGGTCCTGACGACGGACATCATCGTCGGCTTCCCAGGCGAAACGGAGGCCATGTTCGAAGATACGCTGAACCTGCTCAAGCGCGTCCAGTACGACATGGCCTATACCTTCATCTATTCGCCGCGTACGGGGACACCGGCGGCCAAGATGGAAGACCAGATTCCGCAGGAAGAAAAGAGCCGCCGTCTGCAGCGGCTCATGGATGTGCAGAACGTCTATAGTTTAGCGAAAAATAAAGAAATGGAAGACCACGTCTATGACGTCATCGTCGAAGGGCCGACCAAGAATGATGCTAACCACTGGTTCGGCCGGACGACGGGCAACAAGATGATCATCTGGGAAAATGACGGTTCCGTCGCCATCGGCGATACGGTGCCGGTCCAGGTCGACAAAGGCCAGACGTGGGTCCTCAAAGGTCACTTAGTGCACTAAAGGAAGGTGAGACTTTGGCAGGAAAAAAATTAACGCCTATGATGCAGCAGTACATGGAAGTCAAAGAGCAGTGCCAGGATAAGATCCTCTTTTTCCGCCTCGGCGATTTCTATGAAATGTTTTTTGACGATGCCCTGACGGCGTCGCGCGAACTCGACCTGACCCTGACCGGCCGGGCTGGCGGCAATAAAGAGAAGGTCCCCATGTGCGGCGTACCTTTCCATTCGGCCGACACCTATATCGAACGGCTGGTCCACAAGGGCTATAAAGTCGCTATCTGTGAACAGATGGAAGACCCGAAGCTGGCCAAGGGGCTGGTCAAGCGCAAGATCATCAAGGTCATCACGCCGGGGACGATTACCCTGGAGAATGCCGTGGCGTCGAAGAAGAACAATTACATCGGCTGCCTGACCGAAAGCGATGCCATCCTTTCCATCGCCCTCATGGACGTCACGACGGGCGAATGTTTGTGGGCCGATTGTGCGGCGTCGGTCATGGAAGATTCCCTGTTCGACATCCTGGCCGTCTACGAACCGAGTGAGCTCATTTACGCCCACATGGGGAAGGATATGGATACCGTCCGCGAATACCTGCGCAGCCACCTGGCCCAGTGTACGGTTACGGAATTTCCTGCCGATGACAGTGTCGATTACCGGGAACAGGCCCGGTCCTATTTCCCGCCGGAAGACTTTGCCGCTGCCTCGGCGGCCGGCGAGTGTATCGGCATGCTCCTGGCCTATGTCAGTGACGTCATGCAGTCCGATATTTCCCACATCAATTCGCTGGAACATATCGACAATGAACGGCGTCTGGTCGTCGATGCAGCCAGCCTGCGCCATCTGGAAATCACGCAGAACGTCCGCGACGGCGGCCGCCGGGGGACGCTCCTCGATGTCCTGGACAAGACCAAGACGGCTATGGGCGGCCGGCTCCTGCGCAAGTGGCTGGAAGCGCCGCTCATCCGCATTGCCGACATTACGCGCCGCCAGGATGCCGTTGAAGATTTCGTCCTCCACGAAATCATGCGCCAGGATACGGCGGACGTGCTGGACCGGATTTACGATTTTGAACGCATCCTGACCCGTATCGAAACGGGGACCGTGAGCCCCAAGGACCTGGTGGCCCTGCGGGAATCGCTGGCCGTCATCCCGCAGCTGAAACAGGTCCTGGCCGGGGCCAGTGCCGACCTCCTGCACAGCCTCAATGACCGCTTGCAGACCCATGACGAGGTCTATGACCTGCTCTGCCGGGGCATCAAGGACGAACCGGGTCTGGTCATCCGCAACGGCGGCGTCATCCGCGACGGTTTTTCGCCGGAACTCGATGAAATCCGCTCCATTGCGGCCAACAGTCATGCCTTTTTGCAGGAACTGGAAGAGAAGGAACGGGAAAAGACGGGCATCAAGATGAAAATCGGCTATACTAAGGTCTTTGGCTATTACTTCGAGATTTCCCATGCCAATACCAAGCCCATCCCCGATTACTACGTGCGCAAGCAGACGTTGGTCAATGCCGAACGCTACATCACGCCGGAATTGAAGGAATTTGAAGTCAAAGTCCTGACCAGCCAGGAACGGATGCTGGCGCTGGAATACAAGCTCTTCGGCGATATCCGCCGCCAGATTCAGGGCCATATCCCGGCCATGCAGGAAACGGCCCGGGCCATTGCCCGCATCGACTGCCTGTACAGCCTGGCCTGCGCGGCCTATGACAACCGCTACGTCCGTCCCAGCCTCAACACCAAGGCGACGATTTCCATTAAGGACGGCCGCCATCCGATTATTGAAAAGTATTTGAAAGACGAATTGTTCGTGCCTAACGACGTCACCTTGAACCATGAAGACCATGAAATCCTGGTCATCACCGGCCCCAACATGGCCGGCAAGTCGACGTATATGCGCCAGGTCGCCGTGCTGGTCCTCATGGCCCAGGCCGGCTCCTTCATTCCCGCCAAAGAAGGGTCCATCTGCCCGGTGGACCGCATCTTTACCCGTATCGGTGCCAGCGACGACATCCTCACCGGCCAGAGTACGTTCATGATGGAAATGAAGGAAGTGTCGTACATCCTGAAACACGCCACCAGCCGCAGCCTGCTCATCCTCGATGAAATTGGCCGCGGTACGAGTACCTTCGACGGCATGTCCATCGCCAGGGCCGTCATCGAATACTGCCTGAAGCACATCCACGCCCTGACGCTGTTTGCGACGCACTACCATGAGCTCATCGCCATGGCCGACGATTCGCCGAAAATCAAGAATTATACCGTCGCCGTCAAGGAACGGGGCAAGAACATCAAGTTCCTGCGGCGCATCATTCCCGGCGGGGCCGACCGCAGCTATGGTCTGCACGTCGCCCGTCTGGCCGGGCTGCCCGAAAGCCTGCTCAAGCGGGCCGACGTCATCCTGGAAGATTTGGAAAAGAACGGCGGTGCTCCCGTCCCGGCCAAGGCGCCTGTGAATCCGGCGCCGTCACCCATGGGAGACAGCCTCTTTTCCAGTCCCGTCATCGACAAGCTGCTCAGCGTCGATGTCAGCAGTATGACGCCGATTGAAGCGATTTCTTTCTTATATAATCTGCAAAAAGATGCCAAAGAAGGAAGTGGGATCCAGTGAGTTCAATCATTCATGTCTTAGATGAAGCGACGCGCAATAAGATTGCTGCCGGCGAAGTCGTCGAACGGCCGGCGTCGTGCATCAAGGAGCTCGTAGAAAATGCCATCGATGCCGGTGCCCATGCCATTGAAGTGGAAATCGCCGACGGCGGCCAGTCCTATATGCGGGTCACTGACGACGGCTGCGGCATGAGCCCGGAAGATGCCCATAAGTGCATCATCCGCCACGGTACGAGCAAGATCAGTTCCGTCGAAGATATTTTTGCCATTACGTCTTTAGGCTTCCGCGGCGAAGCCGTGCCCAGTATCGCCGCCGTATCGCACATGCAGATCACGACGCGCCAGGCCAGCGATGACTTTGCGACGCACCTCATCCTCGACGGGGGCGAAATCACGGCAGAAGACCAGGCCGGTGCACCGGTCGGGACGACGATGGAAGTGAGCGACCTCTTTTACAATACGCCGGCGCGGCGCAAGTTCCTCAAGAGCGAACGGACGGAAAGTTCGAAGATTTCTGAAATGGTGACCAAACTGGCCCTGGCTAATCCGGCCATTGCCTTTACCTTCACCAATAACGGCCGGACGACGATGAAGACCGGCGGCACCGGCGATTTGCGGGAAACGATTGCCAATATTTACGGCGCCAACGTCGCCCGCGATGTCTTCGCCGTCACTGCCGACCAGGACGGCATCAGCCTGGAAGGCTATGTAGGCAAGCCGTCGGTCTTAAAGAGCAACCGCAACTGGCAGACGTGCATCGTCAATCACCGCATCGTCCATAATCCCTTGATGTTCAAGGCCATTGACAATGCCTATCATGCCATGCTGCCGAAATCGGGCTATCCCTTTGCCATGCTCCACCTCCACGTCGACCCGGCGACGATTGACGTCAACGTCCATCCGGCTAAGACGGAAATCAAATTCTCTGATGAACAAGCCGTCTACCGCGCCATTTACCACAGCATCGTCACGGCCCTGGTGGCCCAGGAAAAGCCCGAAGCCATTGCCAAGACCATCGGTGAGGTAGGGGCCGTCCCAGAGGGCGGCCCGCAGCAAGCCTATGTAGGGGCGCCCACGTGGGGCGCCCGCTCGCAGGAGAGTGGCCAAGCATCTCCTGTAGGGGTCGTTCCAAAGGGCCCGCAGCGGACAGCTCCAGCAGGGCTCTCCGTTTGGGCAGCCGGCCCGCAGGAAAAAGCAACCTCTCAGTCCGCTGCGCGGACAGCTCCCCTATCAGGGGAGCCTCTTGCGGACGGCTCTGACCGGGCCCAAAAGGGCCTATCAGGGGAGCCTGTGGGGACACACGGTCTGGATTCGGATGGTTCCTCATTGTCTGGAAGAACCCCTCAGTCAGCAGAGCTGACAGCTCCCCTTCGCAGGGGAGCCAATGTAGGGGCTGAAAGCCTCCCCTGCGAAGGGGAGGGGGACCGCTTGCGGTGGAAGGGTTCTTCCTTGTTTTCCCAGGCTTTGGCCCAGCATGGCCAGGGCGGTCCGTCGGAAGCGACGTCGGTCGTTTCCGAGGCGTCGGCGCCTAAAATCGTCTTTGACGGCGATGACGACGTCTTCATTCCCTTAGGGGAAGTGGCGGACTGCTTCATCATTGCCAAGAAGGGTCAGGATTTATACATCGTCGATCAGCACGCGGCTCATGAACGGATCCGCTACGATACGTTCTGCAAGCGCGTCGAACGGATGCCGAGCCAGCAGCTGCTGACACCGGAGTTCGTCGAAGTCGACAGCGAGGATATGACGCTCTTATTGGAACGGCAGGATGTCTTCAACGACCTGGGCTATACCTATTCTGAAGCCGGGCCGACGACGCTGCGCGTCGAAGAAGTGCCCTGCGATTTGCAGACCAGCGATATTGCCGATTCTTTAAAGGATATCTGCCTGCTCCTGCATGACCAGAAGGAACCGGATAAAGCCATGGTCCGCCATCGTTCGCTGGCCTATCTGTCCTGCCACGGTGCCGTCAAGGCCGGGGACAGCCTCAATATCCGCCAGATGAAGCAGCTCCTGGATGATTTGTTCCATACGGAAAAACCCTACGTCTGCCCTCATGGCCGGCCGACGATCATCCGCTTTACGCCAAAAGAATTAGCGCACTTATTTAAACGGACATGACTCATATGATTTACGTCGTGCCTTCATTGAAGGCCAAAGAAAAATTACAATGTGAAGGGAAAGCCTGGGCCGAAAGCCAGGGCTTTGCCTATGTGCCGCGGGGAAAGCGGACCATACAGGACTTGATGGATGAATACGGCGAGGATTTCCTCGTCTATTCATCGCGGGGGCCTCAGATAGACCGCCCGGAAGGCAGCCATTTCTTCAGCCTCAACATGGCCGAACTGCGCATCCAGAACCTGCGGAAAGGCCAGCGCGACCATCTCCTGGAAGCCCTGATGGGGGTGAAGGAGTACGACCTGCGGCCTGCAGCGGCACAGCCGCCTATTTCCGTCCTCGATTGTACCTGTGGTTTTGGCGCTGATGCGGCCGTCGCCTCTTTCGGTCTGCCGGCTGGCTCCCGCGTCGATGCCCTGGAAGTATCGCCTTTGCTGGAAGCCGTTACGGCCTGGGGCTTTTCCCACTTTGTCCACAAGAAAGACGACGTCACGGCGGCACTGCGCCGGATTTCCCTGCGCTGTAGCGACTATCGTGACTATCTGTTGTCCGATGAAGGGCCTGTGTACGACGTCCTCTATTTCGACCCCATGTTCCAGCGGCCTGTCGAGGCGAGCTGCCAGTTCCAGCCCGTCCGGGCCATCATGGAACACGGCGGCCTGACGCGGAACCTCATCGAACGGGCGCTGCAGAAAGCCCGGCGCCGGGTGGTCATCAAAGAGCGGGATTTCCGCCAGCTCTGCCGCGATTTCCCGGATGTTACCTTATATGGCGGCAAATACAGCCGCATTGGCTATGCCGTATTGGAGTGTGATTCATGGAAAAAGTAATTGCCATCATCGGTCCGACGGCGGTCGGCAAGACGGGCCTCAGTTTTGCCCTGGCCGAACACTACGGGACCGACCTCATTTCCGGCGACGCCTACCAGATTTACCGCCATATGGATATCGGTACGGCCAAGCCGACAGCGGACGAACTGGCCCGCTATCACCATTATCTCATCGATATTGCTGAGCCCGACGAACCCTATTCGGCAGCCCGCTTCTGTGATATGGCGGGAAAGGCCATTGCCGAAGTCAACGGAAAGGGGAAGATCCCTATTCTCGTCGGCGGTACGGGCCTATACGTCCAGTCCCTCCTGGAAGGCTATGATTTCCAGACGGCCCGCATGACTGAAGCTGACAAGGAAGCGGCCCAGGCGCGGATTGACGCTCTCAGTCAAGAGGAACTGAAGGCCTATATCGAGACGGAAACGGACTGGCAGCCGCCGGACTGGCACGAGCTGCTTTCTAATACACATCGCCTGACCCGACTGGTCAGCGCCATCGAGCAGGGCGAAGGGAAATCTTTCGTCCGGGCCGGCAAGGCCAGGGCTGTCGTCTATGACGCTTACGTCATCGGTCTGCGCCTGCCGCGGGATGTCTTATACCGGCGCATTGAAGAGCGCGTCGACGCCATGATTGCCGCCGGCTGGGTCGATGAAGTACGGTACCTGCTGGACAAGGGCATCCCGACAGACTGTCAGTCCATGAAGGCCATCGGCTATCAGGAACTGGCCCTGTATCTCCAGGGACAGATGCCCCTCGATGACGCCGCAGCCCGTATCAAGACCCGGACGCGGCGCTTTGCCAAACGCCAGCTCACGTGGTTCAGACGCATGCCCTACATTCACTGGTACGACAAGGACCAGTATGATGGAGAAGAAGCATTGATACAGGCTGTGCTGGGGGATGTGCCTTTCCCATGACGGGAAGGCGCAGGCGGCAAGTAGAAAAGCAACCTCAGTAGGGGCCGTCCCAAAGGGCGGCCCGCAGCTGACAGCTCTCCTATGAGGAGAGCCGAAAGCCTCCCCTGATAGGGGAGGTGCCGTAAGGCGGAGAGGTTTCCTTCAGCGATCTGCGACCTGCGAAACAGCGGACTGTAAGGAAAAAAGCAACCTCCGTAGGGGCCGTCCCAGAGGGCGGCCCGAAATGAGAAAAGGTCCTGAACGGTATAGCGTCTCATTGTCTGGAAGAACCTCTCAGTCAGCAGAGCTGACAGCTCTCCTATGAGGAGAGCCGAAAGCCACTAACCCCTAACTACATATTCACTATAGAAAGGAATCATGACATTGTCTTTGGATTTAGAAACATTACGAAAAGAAGCGCTGGCCGAATGTGCGGACCAGTTTGAACGCATTGATACGATTTGTCTCCATAATACGGCGAAAGTCCTGGCCGCTTATAAGGAAGCCCAGATTTCTTCGTACCAGTTTGCCGGTACGTCGGGCTATGGCTACAGCGACATGGGCCGGGAAAAGCTCGATGAAGTCTTCGCCCGCGTCTTCAAGGCCGAAAAGGCCATTGTCCGGCCCCACTTCGTATCGGGGACCCATGCGCTGGCGACGGTCCTGCTGGCCCTGTTGCAGACCGGCGATCTCATGATGAGCCTCGTCGGGGCGCCTTATGACACGATGCAGGGCGTCATCGGCTATGCCCATGAAACGCCGCACTCTTTGAAGGAAAAGGGCGTCCGCTATGAGGAAGTCCCCTTGAAGGACAACGCCTATGATTTGGCCGGCATTGAAGCGGCCGTCGCCGAAAAGCAGCCGAAACTGGTCCTCATCCAGCGTTCCCGCGGTTACAGCACGCGGGCATCCTTGACGATTGATGATATCCGTTCTATTATTTCCGTCGTCAAGAAGGTCAGCCCCAAGACGATTTGCTTCGTCGACAACTGTTATGGCGAATTTGCTGCTGAAGAAGAACCGATTGAAGCCGGTGCCGACATCATCGCCGGGTCGCTCATCAAGAATCCCGGCGGCGGCATCGCTCCCACAGGCGGCTATATTGCCGGTAAGGAAGAACTGGTCCACGCCGCAGCCGACTACCTGACGGCGCCGGGATTGGGCGACGAACTCGGTTCCTATGCCGCCGGCTACCGCCTCTTTTTCCAGGGCTTCTTCATGGCACCGCACGTTACGGCTCAGGCTATCAAAGGGGCCGTCTTTGCAGCGGCTGTCTTTGAAAAGATGGGCTTCAAGGTTTCGCCGGCCGTCCAGGATCCGCGCGTCGACCTGATCCAGACCATTTACCTGGAAAACGAACAGAACATGTGTCTCTTCTGCCAGGGTATCCAGTCCTTCTCGCCTGTCGACGCCCACGTCACACCCATTCCCGACGATATGCCGGGCTATGCCGATAAGATTATCATGGCCGCCGGTGATTTCGTCCAGGGTTCGTCTATCGAATTGTCGGCCGACGGCCCGATCCGCGACCCGTACATGATTTATCTCCAAGGCGGCATCGTCTTTGAACACAATGTCCTGGCCATCCTCAGCGCAGCCCAGTACATTGCCGAACACCGGGAAGGAGCCGCTCATGATTAAGGAAGTCCTCGTCGTCGAAGGCCGGTCCGATGTCGCCCGCATCCGTGCCAGCCACATCGACGTCGATATGATTACGACAGATGGTTTCAATTTGAAGCCTCACACGCTGGAACAGATCCGCTGTGCCTATGAAAAGCGGGGCATCATCATCCTGACCGACCCCGACCGGGCCGGCGAACAGATCCGCAAGTTCCTGACCGACCGCTTCCCTAATGCCAAACACGCCTTTATCCCCAGGAAAGATGCCATTGCCAACAACGACCTGGGCGTCGAACAGGCCTCGCCGGAAGCCATCCGCCTGGCCTTGTCCAAAGTCCGCTGTGCGACGTATGAACCGCAGGCGACCTTTACCATGCAGGACATTTCCGCTGCCGGCCTCAACGGGACGCCTGATGCGGCCGACCGCCGGGCCGAAGTCGGCGCCATCCTGGGCATCGGCTATGGCAATGCCAAACAGTTTTTGAAACGCTTGAACCATTACGGCGTCACCCGTGACGAATGGGATGATGCTCTCCGTCAGATCCACGAGGTGAAATAAATGAAAGAAGTCGACTTGTCCAATCCCGACGTCGTCCGCTACGTCGTCAAACGCTTTGGCCTGCGCATGAATAAGAAACTGGGCCAGAATTTCCTCATCCGTCACGCCGTCGTCGACGACATTGCCGACGCTGCCGAAATCGGGGAGGGCGATCCGGTCCTGGAAATCGGGCCGGGCATCGGCACCCTGACCCAGGCCCTGGCCGAAACGGGCGCAGCCGTCACGGCCGTCGAACTGGACGACCATCTGCTGCCCGTCCTCGACAAGACCTTGGAACACTATGACAACGTGCGCGTCGTCCACGGCGACATCCTGCGCATCGACATCGAAGAAGTCATGAATCACCAGCCCTTCACGGTCTGTGCCAATCTGCCCTACTATATCACGACGCCGATCATCATGAAGCTCCTGGAACAGAAGCTGCCTATCAAGCGCATCGTCGTCATGGTCCAGAAGGAAGTGGCCGAACGCATGGTAGCCGAACCGGGCCATAAGATTTACGGTGCCCTGTCCGTGTCGGTCCAGTACTATACGCAGCCGCAGATGCTCTTTGAAATCTCGCCGAAATGCTTCATGCCGGCACCGGAAGTCACGTCGGCCGTCGTCGCCATGGACGTCCGCCAGCAGCCGCCTGTCGATTTGATCGACGAAAAGCGCTTCTTCCAGGTCGTCAAAGCGGCCTTCCAGCAGCGCCGCAAGACCTTTTCCAACGCCTTGAAAAACACGGGCATGAGCAAGGAACAAATCGCCCAGGTCCTGGAAAAAACAGGCATCGACGGCAAACGCCGCGGGGAAACACTGTCTCTCCAGGAATTCGCCGACATCGCCAACGCCTGGAGCGAGATTATTCGTGGCTAGTGGTTCGTAACTGGCCTTTCCTGATAAATTTAAAACCATCCGCTAGCCACTAACAACTAACAACTAACAACTAAAAAGGACCTGCCGCATTGCGGCAGGTCCTTTTTCTCAATCCTTGAAGTAAGGCTTGAATGCGGAGCGATTCGGTTCTTTATGTTGTTTGTTTTCACGGCGCTGGTTGTTGTTGCGGAAGCTGCCGCGATTGTTGTTGTCGCGGTTCTTCGGGGCAAAGTGGCGGCGTCGTTCGCCGCGGCGTTCGTTGTTGTCTTCGCCGTCGTTGTTGCGGCTGCGGCGGTCTCCACGGCGGTCGTTGCGGTTGTAGCGGCGGTTATTGCGGTCACCGCGATTGTTGCGGCTGCGGTGGACGCGGAGCGGCGCTTCTTCGGTGATCTTGACCGGTGTCGTGTCCGGTTCTTTGGTCAAGAGCTTGATGGCAGCGGCTACCAGGGCGGCCGAGTCGTAGTTGGACAGGAGTTCTTCGGCATTTTCTTTGTACGGCCCGAAATTGCCTTCTTCTGTCGTCGTGATCAGGCTGCGGATGGCGGCCTGCTGGGCGCCTTCCAGGGCTTCCGAGAAGGTCGGGGCCTTGCGGCGGGTGATGCGGCGCTTGATGAGGCGTTCGATGGTCCGCAGGTGTTCCATTTCGCGGGGGATGACGAAGGTCGTCGCTTCACCGCTCTGACCGGCACGGCCGGTACGGCCGACGCGGTGGACGTAGCTTTCCGGGTCCTGGGGCAGGTCGTAGTTGAAGACGTGGGTAACGCCGCTGATGTCGAGGCCGCGGGCGGCGACGTCGGTAGCGACGAGGATGTCGATGGTCTTTTCACGGAACTGGCGGATGACCGTATCGCGCTTGGCCTGGGTCAGGTCGCCGTGGATGCCTTCAGCCGAGTAACCGCGCTTCTTGAGGGCTTCCGACACTTCGTCGACGCGGCGTTTGGTGCGGACGAAGATGATGGCCAGGTCCGGTTCCTGCAGGTCCAGGAGACGGCAGAGGATGTCGAATTTCTGGCGGTCCGGCACTTCGATGTAGGACTGTTCGATGAGGTCCATCGTGACTTCTTTGGCCTTCATGCGGATGATGAGCGGGTCGTGCAGGAACGTTTCTGCCAGCTGCTGGATTGGCTTGGGCATGGTAGCCGAGAAGAGCAGGGTCTGGCGCGTATTCGGCGTAGCGGCCATGATGAGGTTGATGTCATCGATGAAGCCCATGTCCAGCATTTCGTCGGCTTCGTCGAGGACGATGGTCGTGATGTGGCTCAAATCGATGGTGCCGCGTTTCATGTGGTCGATGAGGCGGCCCGGCGTGGCGACGATGATCTGCGGGCATTTGCGCAGGCGGCGCAGCTGGCGTTCCATATCCTGGCCGCCGTAGATCGGCAGGGCCTGGATGTTGGTGAACTGGGCCAGGTGGTTCAGTTCTTCGGCAACCTGCATGGCCAGTTCACGCGTCGGCGACAGGACGACGGTCTGGATATCCTTGGACGGTTCGGCTTTCAGGATTTTTTCCAGGACCGGGATGCCGTAGGCTGCGGTCTTACCCGTACCGGTCTGGGCCTGGCCGATCATGTCGCTACCGCTCATGGCGACGGGAATCGATTCAGCCTGGATCGGTGTCGGTTCTTCAAAGCCCATTTCATTCAGGGCACGGATAATGACTTCGCTAATATTCAAATTTTGGAATTTTTCTAACATGTACTTCCTCCTTGTTGTGTAACTTATTTATTATAGCATTAATAAGGGGAAAAAGATAGGGGGGAGGCGACGCATCCTGCAAAGAATCGTTCCATGTAAAGATAAACGTTAAACTCGTCTTCACGATATTTTATTAAATAAAGTATCACGTTTAAGCTAAAAATATTCGGAAAAGTTCTGGAAAAAGCCTTGCAAATTACAAAAGGGTATGATAACATACAAAACGTCAACAGACAAACAATCCAAAATAAAAAATGCGTTGAAGAGAACTAGTAAGTTCCGGAATGTTTCCAGAGAGCTGCCGGATGGTGTGAGGCAGCAGCGGCACGGAACAGAACTCATCTCTAAGCAGCTCGCTGAAACGAAAGGAGTAGGTGGAGCCGGGGCCTGGCCGTTAACAGACAGGAGGGTATCGACGTATGTCCGTACCTGTTGAGAGCCTATCTTCGGATAGGAATTAGAGTGGTAACGCGTAAGTATAATCTTTCGTCTCTTTTCGAGATGAAAGATTTTTTTTATTTTGATTGTGTAATGATTTATTTTAAATTTATTTCATGATCATAGGAGAGATGCAGTATGAAAAACGTAGAACATTATAAAAAAGGTTATTTTATGCCCCCTGTTGTCGATATGTCCTGGGCCCAGAAAGAATATCCCGATAAAGCGCCCATTTGGTGCAGCGTCGATTTGCGCGATGGCAACCAGGCCCTCATCATTCCTATGAGCCTTGAAGAAAAGATTGAATTCTATAAAGTTTTAGTTGCCATGGGCTTCAAGGAAATCGAAGTCGGCTTCCCGGCTGCGTCGGAAACGGAATTTGAATTCCTGCGCTACTTAGTCGACCACGACATGATTCCCGATGACGTCACCGTCCAGGTCCTGACCCAGGCCCGGGAACACATCATCCGCAAGACTTTCGATGCCCTGAAAGGCGTCAAGAACGCCATCGTCCACGTCTACAATTCCACGTCCTTCGCCCAGCGCCAGCAGGTCTTCCGCAAATCGAAGGAAGAAATCAAACAGATTGCTGTAGACGGTGCGAAATTGTTACAGCGCCTGACCGACGAAGCCGGTGCCAACTTCCGCTTTGAATATTCGCCGGAAAGCTTCACCGGCACGGAACCGGAATACGCTTTGGAAGTCTGCAACGCCGTCCTCGATGTCTGGAAACCGACGGCTGACCGCAAGGCCATCATCAACCTGCCGTCGACGGTCCAGATGTCCATGCCTCATGTCTTCGCTTCGCAGATCGCCTATATGTCGCAGAATCTGAAATACCGCGACAATGTCATCTTATCGGTCCATCCCCACAATGACCGCGGTACGGGCGTCGCCGACGCTGAAATGGCCATGCTCGCCGGCGCCGACCGCGTCGAAGGTACGCTGTTCGGCAATGGTGAACGGACGGGCAATGCCGATATCGTCACGATCGGCATGAACATGTATGCCTTAGGCGTCGACCCGGGCCTGGATTTCTCGAACATGCCCAAACTGGTGGAAACGTATGAACGAGTGACCCGCATGCATGTCCATCCGCGTCAGCCTTATGCCGGCCAGCTGGTCTTCGCCGCTTTCTCCGGTTCTCATCAGGACGCCATCGCCAAGGGCATGCACTTCCGCAAGGAAAACAACGAACAGTACTGGACCTGCCCGTACCTGTACATCGATCCGCATGATGTGGGCCGCACGTACGATGCCGACGTCATCCGCATCAACAGCCAGTCCGGCAAGGGCGGCGTAGGTTTCGTCATGGAACAGAATTACGGCATCGACATGCCGAAGAAGATGCGCGAAGACTTCAGCTACTTCGTCAAGGAAGTATCGGACCACAAGCATCAGGAATTGAAACCGGCCGAAATCTACGACGTCTTCCAGAAGAACTACCTCAATGCCGATACGCCGCTGAAAGTCGAAGACTTCTCGCTCAAGAAGAAAGGCGATAAATGGGTCGGCAAAGTCCTGGTCCGCGCCAACGACGAAGAAGTCGTCCTCGAAGGGGCCGGCAATGGCCAGCTGAATGCCGTCAGTAATGCCGTCTGCAAGGCCTATGGCATCGAGTTCAGCAACCTCGTCTACAGCGAACACGATTTGGACCGCGACTCCGATTCCCGCGGCATCGCTTACTTCGGCCTGACCGATAAGGAAGGCCATACGACCTGGGGCGCCGGCGTCGATACGGATACCATTACGGCTTCCATCTTCGCCTTCATGACGGCCATCAACCGCATGGACGGCATGGCTCAGCGCGTCAAGTTCCGGGCCCTCAAATCCACGCCGGATACGATTACGGCTTTCAAAGCCACGTCGGGCCAGCATTAAGGTATGATGTTTGATGTGAGGGGAGTGTAATTGAAAGCCACTCACATCGAACTCAAGCATGATAGAAACTTATCTGTATTGGATTTTAGTGAAATAATAAGGAGTGTATATACATATGGGTATGACGATGACGCAGAAAATCCTGGCAAAACATGCCGGCGTCGACTCGGTGAAACCGGGTGATTTAATTACTTGTAATCTCGATATGGTCCTGGCCAATGATATTACGGCCCCTCCGGCCATTGCCCAGTTCAACAAGATCGGCAAGCCCGTCTTTGATAAGACCAAGATTTCTTTGATCCCGGACCACTTCACGCCGAACAAGGATATCAAGTCCGCCGGTTTGGCCAAAATCGTCCGCGACTTCGCCAAGGAACACGGCATTACGCATTATTTTGAAGTCGGCCGTGTCGGCATCGAACACGTCCTCTTGCCGGAACAGGGCATCGTCGCTCCCGGTATGTTGACTATCGGTGCTGATTCCCATACCTGTACGTATGGCGCCCTGGGCGGATTCTCCACCGGCGTCGGCTCGACGGACTTAGGCGTCGCCATGGCTACAGGCAAGGCCTGGTTCAAAGTCCCCGATGCCATCAATGTCCATCTGACGGGCTCCAAACCCGATGACATTACGGGCAAAGACGTCATGCTGACCCTCATCGGTATGATCGGCGTCGACGGCGCCCTCTATCAGTCCCTGGAATTCACGGGCGAAGGCGTCGCCGCTCTGGATATGACCGACCGCTTCACCATTGCCAACATGGCCATTGAAGCCGGTGCCAAGAACGGCATCTTCCCTGTCGATGAACAGACCATAGCCTATGAAAAGGGCCGCGTCCCCGATGGCTACGACATCGTCACGGCTGACGACGACGCCCATTACAGCCGGACTGTCGAAATCAACTTGTCTGAATTGAAGCCCGTCGTCGCTTTCCCGCACCTGCCGGAAAACACCAAGGTCATTGGCACTTTCGGCGACATCAAGATCGACCAGGTCGTCATCGGCTCCTGTACCAATGGCCGTCTGGAAGATTTGAAGATCGCTGCGGACATCTTCAAAGGCCATAAAGTCCATCCTGACGTGCGCTGCATCGTCATCCCCGGCAGCCAGCACGTCTACATGGAAGCCATGAAGGCCGGCTACATCGAAACCTTCATCACTGCCGGCTGTGCCGTTTCGACGCCGACGTGCGGTCCCTGCCTGGGTGGCTACATGGGCATCATGACAGCTGGTGAAAAATGTGTCTCCACGACGAACCGCAACTTCCGCGGCCGCATGGGTCACGTCGACAGCGAAGTCTACCTGGCTGGCCCACAGGTCGCTGCAGCCAGTGCGATTCTCGGCAAGATTGCCGCACCGAAGGAGGTCCGTTAATCATGACATTAGAAGGAAAAGTATGGCGCTACGGCGACAATATCGATACAGACGTAATCATCCCGGCTCGTTATTTGAACAGCTTCGATCCGAAGGAATTGGCCACGCACTGCATGGTCGACATTGACGAAACCTTTGCCGGCAACGTAAAGGCAGGGGACATCATGGTCGGCGGCCACAACTTTGGCTGCGGTTCATCCCGTGAACACGCACCGATTGCCATCAAGGCGTCGGGCATCCCCGTCGTCATTGCGGCCAGCTTCGCCCGCATCTTCTACCGCAATGCCATCAACGTCGGCCTGCCGGCCCTGGAAATCGGTGACGACGTCGAAAAAATCAAAGCCGGCGATATCCTCTCCATCGACCTCGACACGGGGAAAATCGTCGACAAGACGACAGGCGATATCTTCCAGGCACCGCCCCTGCCGGGCTTCATCCAGGACATCGCCAAAGCCGGCGGCTTAATCAATTACGTAAAGGAGTCTAAATAACATGGCTAAACATATCGTCGTCATCCCCGGCGACGGAATCGGGGAAGAAATCACGGCAGGTGCCGTCAAAGTCTTACAGAAAATCGATGAAGTCTGCCACATCGGCCTGACTTTTGAAAAGAAACCGGCCGGCGGCACGGCCTATGACCTCTGCGGTTCGCCCTTGCCGGAAGATACCATCGAAGCGGCCAAGAACGCCGACGCCATCCTCTTCGGCGCCGTCGGCGGCGACAAGTGGGACAACGTCGACCCGAAACTGCGCCCGGAACAGGCCGTCCTGGGCCTGCGCAAGGCTTTGGGGCTCTATGTCAACCTGCGCCCGGTCAAGGTACCGGAAGTCCTGGCCGAATACTCGCCGCTCAAACCGGATATCGTCACCGGGACGGACGTCCTCATCGTCCGCGAACTCGTCGGCGGCATCTATTTCGGCGACCGCTGCGAATCGGAAATCCACAATGGCGTCGAACGCGCGTGGGACCTGGAAAACTACAGCGTCCCGGAAGTACAGCGCATCAGCACCTTTGCCATGAAGGCTGCCCAGAAGCGCCGTCACAAAGTCACGTCCGTCGACAAGGCCAATGTCCTGGCTACGTCCCGCCTGTGGCGCCGTACGGTCATCGACGTTGCCAAGGATTATCCCGACGTCGCCTTGAACCATTTCTACGTCGACAACTGCGCCATGCAGCTGGCCCTCAATCCGAAGCAGTTCGACGTCATCGTCACGAGCAACCTCTTCGGTGATATCCTCAGCGATGAAGCGGCTGTCCTCGGCGGTTCCATCGGCATGATGCCGTCGGCTTCCATCGGCGAAATGACCAGCCTCTACGAACCGATTCACGGCTCGGCACCGGACATTGCCGGCCAGGGCATTGCCAATCCCTGCGCCACCATCCTTTCGGCGGCTATGCTCCTGCGCTACTCCCTGGATGAAGACGAAGCGGCCGAAAAGATTGAAAAAGCCGTCGACGCCGCCCTGGCAGCCGGCTGGCGCACGCCGGACCTCTATAAAGAAGGCTTCAAGAAAGCCGACACCCAGAAGATGACTGACGTCATCATCAGTGAAATTCACTAACTCGGTTTACTAAAAACTGTAAACTGAAAACTTAAAACCCAAAATGAACTGCTACCCGTCAAGTAGGCAATTAAAAAAATAAAAACTTTCTGCCATCAGATTTTGTTCTGGTGGCAGATTTTTTATGCCACCATCAGATACTGTTCGTGCTTTTCCATCGGCGTAAGCACGCCTAAGTTTCTTTGTAATCGCTTGTTATTATAGTATTCTATATAGTCTTCAATCATCTTTACCAGCGCTTCTTTGCTAGTAAAACGCTTCCCATAATACCGTTCTCTTTTCAGAATCCCCCAGAATCCTTCCATCGGACCGTTATCAATACATTTTGCGACTCTGGACATACTTTGCGTCATCCCGGCAGCTTCCAGCTTGGCATGAAAGGCTCTATGGGTATATTGGAATCCCCGGTCGGAATGAAAAAGAGGAGTAGCCCCTGGATTAGCTGCAATGGCAGCATCTACAGTATCAAATACTAACGCGTTATTATTCGCATCCCGTATGGCGTAAGAAACAATTCTGCGGTCATATAGGTCAAGGATGGCACTGAGATATACTTTGTGGACTTCTATGCCCATATAGTATTTGAATTCTGTCACATCACTTAACCACTTTTCATTCGGTGCTTCGGCTGTGAATTCTCTGTTCAAAATATTTTCAGCTATAAATTGTGGATTGGCTGCTTGCCTGGTACAGCCATGATTGGCATATTTGATGGTCGACTTAATCCCTTTCTGGCGGCAGATTCGCAATACCCGCTTGTCATTGACCGGGATACCATAATACCTATCTAAGTCATCACGTAGTCGGCGATATCCCTTATCCGGGTTTTCTCTATGAATCTCTTCTAGTATCTGAGCAATTCGTTCATTTTCGGCCTCATAAGCGGGATTCCCTCTATGCAGCCATTTATAATAAGCAGCCCGGCTTACCTTTCCCAGTTGGCAAAGCGCTTTAATGGGGTACCTATGTTCTTCGTGTTCTTCTTTGATCGCTTGGTAGATATGTCCATACCCGACCCGGCTCAGTCCCACCTCCTCTCTATTTCGCTGAGTTTTTTTAAGAAAGACGCCTCCATTTCGGCTCGTTCCTTTTCGGCACGGAGAATCCGGTTCTCGGCTCGGAGCTTCTCCACCTCCGTCATTTCTTCTTCTTTCTTGGTCCGGCCACGCCGGTCCTGAAGCGCTTCGATTCCGCCAGCTTCATATTTGACGGTATAGTTTCGGGCTTGTTGATAGGAAATGCCGTATCTTACGGCTGTTTCCTTGTAATTATGATCATGGGCAATACAGTATTGAACAATTTCGACTCTTTCCTCAAATGTGGTTTTTCTTCCTTTGGTCATGATGATGGCTCCTCCTGTTCCGGAAGCTTTCAGCTCCTCATAACCATTATACTTGAGAATCCATCTTCTGAGTTGGGTTTTTGACATGATTTTGGGGTGTGTCAAGAATTTTGTGTAAATTTCTTAGAAATCTTTGTCGTATTTTTCCATCAGAGGGCCAAGCCGTTCATCAATGAGCAGCTGGTTCCGGATTATCGCCCAATTGACTAGGCGATGTGAATTCCATTTCTTGTAGAGTTCCAAGATTCGCAGGTAGAAGATTTTAAAAACAGCATCTTCGTTAGGAAATGAACCTTTCTTCGTAACTTTGCGGAAGCTGGCATTTACGCTTTCGATGGCATTGGTCGTATACATTACCTTGCGTACGGCACTGCCGTAATTAAACAGCTGCTCGACGTGCTGGAAGTTGTTTTCCCAAACGGCGACGGCACCGGGATACCCCTGCCAGTCCTGTTTAAACTGCTCGAAAGCCCGCTGTGCTTCTTCCACGTTTACAGCCCCATAAATCCCTTTCAGCTGCTTCGTGAAAGCACTCCACTGCTTCCTGGGGATATACCGAATCGAGTTTCGTACGAGATGGACAATGCAGCGCTGTACGGTGACGTTCGGGAAAATAGCCTTTGCGCCCTCTTCCAGGCCGGATACGCCATCAATCGAGAGAATGCCTAAATCCTCGATGCCACGGGCTTTGAGCTCATCGAAAATCTGCATCCAGGCATGCTTGCTTTCGGTTTCATTGATCCAAAGACCCAGTACGTCTTTGTACCCATTGGTATCGTAAGCCAGCATTACATAGACGGCGACCTGACGGATACCGCGTTCTGTCCGCATAGAAACGTAGATGCAGTCTACAAAGGAAAAAAGGATAGAACGGCTTCAGCGGCCGTGTGCGCCAGCGGTTCACTTCTTCCATAACACAGTCCGTAATATTCGAAATCTGTTCATGAGAGAGCTGGAAACCATAAATGTCTTCGATAGTGGCGGCTATGTCACGCTGGCTCATACCGCGTGCATACATGGCCAGCACCTTGCCTTCAATGGACGACACATCGCGCTGATGTTTCTTTACAATCTGAGGTTCAAACTGGCCCTGACGGTCCCTGGGGACACGAATAGGGACTTCGCCCAGCGAGGTTTTCAACGTCTTCTGGGAATACCCGTTACGGGCATTTGTTGAATCTTCTGAGTGCCCATTCTTTTCATAACCGAGGTGATTCTGCATTTCGCCTTTCAGTACGGCTTCAAAGATAGGGCCGAAGACCTGCTTCAGGGCATCCTGTATGTCCTGGGCATCTTTAAGATCATAGTTTTCAAGAATCTGCTGAGCAATTTGTTCTCCGAATGTCGGCGTAGTTTTTTTACGTTTCGTCATGGGTACCATCCTTAATGTTTGATTACCCAATTATGGGGGATAAATTGGATTTGTGCAATAACCGGTTTACACAAACTATTTTACACTCCCGAAGGGAGCATATCATAAGCCATTTTAGCTTCGTGCGACAGCCCCTTTTTTGTGCTCATATTTGCTCATATTATAGTATTACAGCACTTTACAACTTTTACGCCGCCTCAGAAGTTGACGAAGCTAGTTTACACAAGGCCTGAACTAAGTCCGTTGGATTTTTTGCGGTTTGGG
>ERZ791911.318-NODE-318-length-38817-cov-19.503586_pt1 | contig 38817 bp, 42 predicted proteins | sample MGYA00510142_ERZ791911 | MGnify/ENA primary metagenome ERZ791911 (study PRJEB30046, sample SAMN00792056) | human gut metagenome | study: EMG produced TPA metagenomics assembly of the A metagenome-wide association study of gut microbiota in type 2... | reverse complement strand
TAGCTGCCTAATCTATGATAGGCTAGGCCAAAATCTGACTTTTGACACAGCCCCTGACTTTTTAAAAAGAAGCGTTATTTCTCTTCTATCCTTTAACCATACTTCACGAATGTGCTGTCCATCAGAGACTCTTTGTCTGATAATACGTTTCATGTAAGCATCTTCCAGTTTCGGCTTGTCAATAATCAACCTATCCGACTGCTTTAGTCCATCGTTTAGCATATTTCTGAAAGCATTCTTTGCTTTTTTTGAAACAAATCCCTCATGCTCATACCATAAGCCGTCGACACTTAGATCAGGACACTTCCCCTCATATTTTGTCCCGACAAGACTTCCATAGATGCTATCATATTGGAATTTGGGCGGGCGTGTCATTTTGGGAGTCAATCTCACCACCTTACCTTGCTTGGCAAAGAAGTCGGCCACTTGAATAAGCTTCTCATAGTCGCTGTCACCATGATTTACCAGATCATGCACGAATGTCAAATACCTCACTGTAGCTGCGGCCTAAGAAGCTCAGCACATGGGGCATATCTGAATACTCACCCGTAATGGTGTCGGGCTCAACCTCGTTGCCATCCTCGTCCTCGTACCAACTGCGCTCGATACGTATCTCCTGCTTGTTACCGTTGAGATACGTAAAGCCGTCCAAGTCAACGAACATATCGTCGCTGTCGGTAGAGACATTATTGCTGTTACAGTCGATGAAGTCGAGCACCACATTACCTTGTTCATCCAATGCCTTATAGTCTCTCCAGTTGTGGGAGACGAGACGGAGCTTTCTGTTATTCCACAGCACATAGCGGTTCAACTTTTTGCCGTTCTTGTAACCCGTCGGATGGAAGTTGACAAAGAAGTAGATGATGGCGGCAAGGAAGTTCTCAGCGGAGTTCTGAAAGAAAGCCTCTGAGCCGCCTTTCTTTTCTCCACCGCCTTTGTTGAGGGAGGACAGGAGCGTGGCTGCTGTCTCGGAGGCCGCAGCCAAGTCGGGGATGTACTTACGCTGGATTGGGTTCACTCGGTTGCTGTACTCCACGTCGGTGAAGTTGACAATGCGAAAGCCGCAATTGTTTGGCAGCGTGCCCTGCTTGCGGTTCTTGCAGTACTGGTAGAAAAGATTACGAGCCAGTGCCGGGAACTTATAGTCATAGACCATCATGGCGAAGCCCTTGGCACTGTGCTGGCGGATGAACGGGTCGATGATGCCGAAGGACTTACCCGATCCGGGCGTACCCAGGACGATGGTGGCGCGGAAAGGGTTGATGATGTTAATCCAGCCGTGGTTCAACTTCTTCTTGTAGTAGTAGACCATAGGGATATTGACGCTGTACTCGTTCTCCTCCTTGTTACGGCTCTGCTCGAAACTCTCGTTTTCGAAGTTCCATTTGTCATCGCCAATCTTGGTGTTGAAGTATTTGGCAATGGCGTCGAGACCCTGGTGGATAAGCATGATGCCGATGACAGAACAAAGAGCATATAGACAGCGGTTCAACGGGAAGCCGGAGAAATAGATGTCCCATGCTCCTTTATGAAAGACGAAGCAGAGCAGCGTCATCGTACATCCTGCCACCATTGGATAGACAACCATCGTCTTCAGGTTCCACTTCAGGCTCTTCCGTGCCTTGGTGCCGATGCAGGTCACACCGACGCAGATCAGCTCCATGACCTTGCAGGAGAGAACGCTGTCGAAGACCTTGAAGCGGTGGAAAAGCTCAAGGACGAAGGCTGTCATGCGGTTGTCGGAGGTGATGGGGAGGTTCATCACTATCTCGACAATCAGGATAAGGTAGATGCACGAACGGAAGAAGTTGTACATCTGTTGCTGTTCACGGGTTTCTTCCACAGTTAGATAAGTTAGAAGTTAGGAAATCGAAGTTAGGAGTTGCGCACACCGATTGATGTCTCACGGTTATTCTTTATTTCTCACAGATTAAACGGATTGCACGGATTATCTCTCGCAAAGGCGCAGAAGGCTTGCCATCAACCTTGCGGGCTTGAAACTTTGCGGACTTGGCGGCTTGGCGAGAGATAAAAGATATCGCAGTGAGAACTTAGTGCAGGTTTCTCAGCAATTCAGGCGCAAAGCCATCGGCGTTGAGGATGTCACGGTAGTTGATGTCTATATAGCTCACGCGCCCGCTGATTTGGTCCTCTGTGATCTCCAAGCGCAGCTTTTTCTCTTCGGGGAACGTGAGCTTTTTGAGGACGATGACGTAGCGATAGGACTTGATGAAGTAATCGGCATGGTTGACCATGTACACCGGTGTTAGCTCGATGGTCTGCGAGTTCGTGGCCTTCAGTTCTTTCTTGTCCGTCAGCTTGACACGTATCTCGGCAATGTCGTACTTGACATTACTCTTGTTCTCCAAAGAAAAGTCGATGAAGAAGTAGTCGCCGACAGTATAGATGTTGTTCACCTGCGCACGAATGCCGTACTGCTTTGAATGGAGGTTGAAGAACTTCCGGCGGCTGGTGTAGATGGACCAGCAGAGACGTGCCATGTCGCCTTGCGTCATACTTACCTCAGGATGGGTGTAGTCACGCATAACCCCACGGGTGACGGTATAGACGGAGTTTGCTTTCTTTGGCCCTTTCGTGTAGATGACATTGAGCTGGGCGATGTGCCGCTCACCGATAATGGTCACGGTGCCACCAAGCTCTCCATCCATCAGCGTGGACTTGGGTTTCAGTCGGACGATATTGTCTGCACACTGGTTGCCGACGAGCTTGTCGGTGGAGATGTCCACGAGCTTGATGTCCTCCGGCATGATGATGTGCGTGGTCACCTGGTCATTGACGAAGACGGTGGGCTTTCCGAGATTGCTCTCGAAGATGCGCTCATCATCGGAAGTAAACTTGTGGATGTAACGGATGCGGACGGTGTCGCTCTTGGCATTGGTTTCTTGGATGCCTCTCGTGCTGTTCTCCGCATGGGCGGACAAGAGGGAAAAGACCGACAGGGCGAAAAGGAAAAGTTTCTTCTTCATGTTAGTTGTACTGTTAGGGTTGTTGACTTCATGAAACATTTGGCAGTTGTACTGTTAGGGTTGTTGACTTCATGAAACATTTGACTCCCCTCTCTACGGGAGAGGGGTCGGGGGTGAGGCTTTTATTCTTGCTGTGTGTTGACGAGATAGACAATGGTGTTGTACTTGATGCGTGCCTTGTTCTTGCGGATGTTGTTCGACACGGCGGAGCTGGCACTCTGATACATGTTCTGCAAGGCTTGCAGGGCGATGATTTCCGGAGAGATACCAGACGAGGAGCCAGTGTCAAACTGCAGCTGTTGGCCGAAGCCGCTCACAACACCATAGAGATAGGAGCCTTTCTTCAGACGGATACCTTTCACTGTCACGTCATCAAGGAGCTTGAAACGAAGTCTTGTGCCCTCGCGTGCCTTGGTGGTGCGGTCTATCATCGCACGGATAAGCGGAGCATCGACGGTCTCGGAAGTGGCTACCGTATTGAAACGCTCGGAGTTGTCCTCCTTAACTTTCTCCACAACCTCTGTTTTTTCTTCCTTCTTGTTAGATGTTCTGCGGTTGTTACCCGTGAGCGCGTCTATCATCTCTTGTTGTCGTTTGCGGTCTTCGGCTTCCTCAGCCTTGTCGCGGCGTTCCTGTTCGGCCATGTACTTGCGCTGCCGTTCCATGCTCTGATTCTGTATGCGCTCCAGCTCACGGGCATAGTCATTGAGGTCATCCTGCCGGGAGCGTCCCCCGTAACCGGTGTAGCCGTTGATGCGACGCATGTTCTCCTGCTGGCTCTTGAGCAGTTCTTCCTGTGCCTTGCGCTCTCGCTCACGGGCTGCGTTTTCAGCTTCTATCTTACTCCATTCACTTGCGTTATAGCCGCTTGTCGTGGTGTCCTTTTCTTCAACCTCGTCACCAAGGGCACCTATGGCAGTGAAGGCACCGCCCTCACTGAACCGCTTGTTCATGGCAGCCATCTTACCCTCCATCTGCGCGCCGCGGGCATCGGGAAGACTCATGTTGATGGAATCGGTGACCACACCTCCAGCTTCGGTCTTTCCCTTGCCACTAAATGTTGCCATAAGATAGTAGATGACTCCGAGCAGAGGCAATATGATTACCGGGGGAAAGATGTACTTCGGTTGTCGGAAGTTCACCTTCTTGAGTTTCTTCAGATTCAGGTTCAGATTCATAGTCTTGTGTTTTAGTTGTTCTTGTTCGGTTGCTTGTTGTCAAGATAATCCATTACAATCTCCAGTTGGCGGTACTTGACCATGATGTCCACGGAATCCTTATGGCTTTTCACGGGTATGGCGATGAGGGAGTCAAGATCGCGCTTGAGCCGCTGGCCCCGGTTGGTCAGGTCGGTGGTCTGTTCCACTTGCAGGCTCTTCAACCGCTGTATGCGTCTCATGCCCTCAAAGTCGGGCCTTACGTCCGTCATGCCACCGAAGAGATCAGGTTCCTTGCTGTCTGAGCTGAATGTCAGCCAACTGCCTAAGATGAGAGACAAGGTGAGGACACCGATGGTGATGGCAATGGTACGCTTCTTATGTTTCTCCGCCCACTGGTTCATTCGGTCAATGCGCTCCCTGATTTTGAAGTGCGACAGGAAGCTGCGGATGCCCTGGGCGATGTGTGCGTCCTCACCGATGGCCTGCACCTGCTTGGCGGTCTCGATGCTGTCCTGCACCTCTCGCAAGCGTTTGAGGTAGCCTGCCTGTTTCTCGGCAACCTTCAGTTCCAGCGCAGCGACCTCGCGGTTCTTGGCCTGTGCCATCATCATGGCCGTTGTCTCCAGTCCCTTGCCGGGAGCTTTCAAGGCCGAACAGATATAGCTGCTTGTAGTGATACAGATGGAGAGAGCTGCAATGCGTAGGAGTTTCATCACGTCCATGCCGCGTCTTCCGAGCATCATCATCCAACACTCGTAGCTGCCCATGCACAGGGCGAGCAGCAGCCCCAGAGTCTTGGCGATGCTAACGGCGTTGAAGAGGACAGCAGACTTGGGAAAGGTCTCCATCGCCTCCAATAGTTTCATCAGACTCTGGTCAACGGCAGGGAGCCCCATCGTCAGCAGTTGGTTGATGAACAGTGAGGATAGTTGTAAGTCTGTCATGATGTTGTTGTTTTCAAGAATTTGAGAATTATAGAATTTTTCTTATTCACAATCTAAACAGTTCTTCAGGGGTGAGGCCTCAGTAGTATTGCTGTGCCATGCCTACGAGGTGTGCGACACGAGAGACAAGTACTTCCATCTGCCGCTTGTACTCGATATAGGCCTTCTCCCGTTTGGCATTCTCCAGTTCGTTGCCGACACCCTGTTTGTGGATGTAGGAGATATTGCGGCAAACAATATCGTTCTGCCGACGGAGCTCATCGACCTGCGGAAACATCTTTCCCTTGCTCTTTGTCAGACAGAAGGACAAGCCTTCCGCGATAGAACCTTGCATACGGGCAAAATCATCCTTGAACGTGGAATAAACAATGTCAACGTTTCGGTCAGCGGCACGGATCACTTCCTCGTCATGCATCTCCTTGATCTTGGCTCGCTCCTCTTCGGCTTTCTTGATTTTCTCGGCATCTACCTCCTCAGCTGCTACTCGGCGTGGCATGACGGTCTTGACATTGGACTTGTGTTCCTTGAAGCGGACACGGTAGCCGGACTTGAAGCCCGACCACTTCCAGTAGGTCTCGGCACCGGAGTATTTCTTATGCAGGAAGTAGTAGTACCAGTCGGGAGCAAAGTCCCATGGACCGGTCTCGATGCTGCGCCACTGCTTTTCTTTCTGCTTGTCATGTACTATCTTCTGCGCATAGGCTCTGCCGCCTTCACCGAAGGGGAAAGCAAGGGCTATGGTCAGGAGTATAAGGCAAAGGGTCTTTCTCATTAGATTATGGTTTTAGTTTTTGAAGATGGTGGTTGCTCTTTCTTAGCATAGGCTATGCGCTGTTCCAGTTGGCGATGACCTGGTTGGCAATCTCGTCCGTAACCTCAGAGTCGAGGATGTCCCAGATGTAATCATAATGGAATCCGCCCATGACCACGATGCTGCACCACAGGTTGGCCTGGTCGATGATGCCGCACATATTGGTGATATAGCCGTGGAGCTCGTTGACAAGGTTGAGCTTCTCGTCCATGCTCGCCTTCATCACATTCATGCCACTGGCCACCAGTGTAGTGTACATCCGCTTGATGTTCTTGATCTCACGGGCACAGGCAAGGTTGGCCTCTGTGTAGTACCATGCCACCATGGGCTTCTTGAAGGCATGCTTGCCCGTGTTCTTCGTGAAGTCGGCATAGTCACGGATGAGCTTGTAAAGGTCGGTGCCCGTCGTGGCGATGGCCGCACCGAGGATGAGGTAACTATGGGCATTGCTGAGCTTCGTGTCAAGCGTTGTCCGCACGTTGTTGAAACCCTCAGCGCCTTTCGTGATGAGCGATTGCTCGCCATAGCTGGCCGTTACCTGTGCCAAAGCTTTTTCTTCCTCCTTCTTGAGAAGCTTGTGGAGACTGATAAGAGCCTCGATGGTCGGCTGGTCATTGGGGTAGTCGAAGGCAAGGGCTTTAGACGGGCAGAGAATGGCGACGGCCAAGACACATATTATAATGGTATGGTACTTCATAGTTCTGTCGGTTCTTGATTGTGATTACTCCTCCTCTTTCGGAACTTATAGGGCGTTCCAGTCATGTATGAGTCCATCTACAATGTACTTGGTCTCGAAAACGGTTGCCCACGTCACAGGGTCGAGGGTATAGAAAGCGTCGTTCCATGAGCCGTACTCGCACATCATCACCATCACATCCATCTTGTACTTCATCTCCAACAACCGGGAGTAGATTTTGTTGGCCAGCGTCAGGCGGGTGTAACGGTCCATGAAGTTGTAGCCGTCACCCTGTCCCATGTTGTAGCGTCCGCCGCCGTCGGGTATCTTCTGGCGGATGATAGGGTTGTCGGGCAGACGTATCTTGCCGTTGTTCACGATGTCGATGAAGTCGTGGATGAGCCCCTCGGTCTCGATAACCACGTCGGCAAGCTCATTATAGCAGAGGATGGAATTCTTCACAGGGTGAGTGGCGATGAACTTCGTCACTGTGGGGATGCCCGAGAGGATGTCGGCACTGAGCAGGAATATCTCCTTGTAATAGGCGGTCTCCTCGCCGAATCCTTTGATATTGGTCATAGACAGCTGGTAAAGTTCTTTGATGCCCTCCATGACGGCGGTGTACTGGAGCGTTTTCTTTTTCTTTTCCGATATGGTGTCGATGCGCTCGTTGTGCTTGTTCTCGATGAGCGACTGAGCTGTGGTGTTGGCAGTCACCTGCGCTGTCGTCCACGGATCGGCGACAATCTTCCAATAGGCGGAGGCCGGGAGGGAACATGTAAATGAGGCAAGGATAAGGGCGATGCCCCTCGCTGTTTTCTTCTTCATGGCTTGCATCGGTTAGGGGTTGAACTTTGTGTTTAGCTGCTTTCTGTAATGCTTGAATTGTCATCCATAACTCTTTGTTGCTGATTGACTTTCACTGCAAAGTCAAGGTAACGCTTGAAGCCGAGCCGCTGGCGGTCTTCCTCAATTTTCGTGATGGCGGTTTGGATGTCTCCGTAATGACGTTCATAGACTTTCAGGGCTTCTTTCTCGGCTCGCTCGGTGGTGTAGGCCCAGTAGCATTCGGGCGGTTCCTCAACGCCATAGACATCGGAGTACTGGCCGCGGCATATCCACACTTCCTTGAAGTAGTTCCGGCCCTCGTGGTTGTTCAGGGCATTGACGGTGAAGATTTGCTGTTTTTGTACTTGTGTCAGTCCGAGGATGGCACTGATGTCATCATATCTGTCCTTGAACTTGCTTTGGTCAAGCAGGTTTTTCACGTCTGAGTTGTTGATGATGGCTTCCTTGACAATGGGTGAGTCTATCACGTCATTCAACTCTTGCGTCACCACACCTGCTATGCCGTGGAACTTTCTCACCGTCTTATAGAGGTATTTGATGTACTCTGCCATGGTCGGTGACGAGATGGCCTTCCACGCCTCCTCGATGATGAGTGCCTTGCGGCCTTTCTTGATGCGCATCTTCTGCAGGAATACGTCCATGATGATGAGCACGACGATGGGGAACAGCACGGGGTCGTCCTTGATCTTGTCAATCTCGAAGACGATGAACTTCTCGTCAAAGAGGCTGGCATCCACTTCGTTGTTCAGCGTGTGCTCAAGCTCACCTCCTTTGTAGAACTGCTCCAGGATGGCGGCAAAGTTGTCGATGTCGAAGGTGATGCTCTTCTCTCGCATGATCTGCGGGATGCGCTCAATGGCAAACTCGTAGTAGCTGTTGAAGTTCAGCTCACAGACGTTCATCTTCTGTCGTTGCTTCTCCATGCGGTCGATACGCTGTTCGATGGTGACGAGGTAGTTGCCCTCAATGAGCTGGGGCATGAGGCGCATGAGCTGGCGGTTGGCAGCAACCTTCTCACCGTCGGTGGCAGCCTTGTCATTAATAAGGTCGTGGAGTTTGTTCACCTTCCGTTGGATTCGTGCGTAGGCTTCCTTCTCCTCAGCAGTATGTAAAGGACCATCACTGGCCACACGACAGCCATCAGCAGTATGGAGAGAATTGTATTCAGAATCCTGTCCGCCAAAGGCAGATGGATCTTCGGGTGTTTCGGAGGTAGGGATATCTGTTTCATATTCGGTATGCTTATATTTCTCTTTCAATTCCTTGCTGTGCTTCTCGTAGGTGCCGTTCTTCTTGTCTTCTAAGAGCAGACGCTTACGGAGCTGGTCGCGCTCAATATCTGTGAAGTGACTGAATGGCTTGAAAAAGGTTTCATAATACTCCACGATAGTCTGGTTGACAATCATGTCCTCAATCTTCGTGGGAGCCTCGCTGCCCTTGAAGATGAGGAAGATGAGCGACTTTAGGAAGTTCTTCTTCTCACCAAAGTTCTGCGCGTACTCGGTATCCGTAATCTTGAACGGGTTCATAGAGATTGGCTTCTCCTTCGAGTAGGTGATGTAAGTGCCTTTGAAATAGCGGCATATACCCTCGTAGCTGTCGCCTGTATCGACCATGACCACATCGGTATTTTGCTCCAAGAGCTGGCGCACGACGCTGTTCATGTGGAAATAAAATGTTGCTTGATAATCAGATAGTTAAAAGGTAAATGGTACAAAAATATACATGACTAAAAAGACTATATTTTGAGAATTCTAAGGCTGTTATTCTACTTTTTGTTATGAAATATTAAGAGTCTTAGTCTAGTCTTTAACTTTTTATAAGATCAGATTTCTCATCTACAATTTTCCATATTTGGAAAGTTTTGCTTACCTTTGCGGTAAACAACAATAGATAGGTAGATATGGAGAACAAGAGTTTAGGGATGATTATACGCGAGGAGCGAAAGAAGAAAGGCCTTACACAAGCCCAACTCGGCAGACTGATTGGTCTGAAGGAGTCTCGCGTCTCGAAGATTGAGCATGGCGCACCGATAACGCCAGAGGTGGCATCTTTCATTCTTGGCAAGATAGGGTCGGCATTGCAGATTAATGTCGTTGACAAATCGGGATTCAACCCAGAGGAGAGTGATTTTGTAGTGTCAGTTATCAACAACTTCGCTGATGAGAAGAAGGTTCCTCTCACACAAGCCTATAGTTATATCGTGACTTTCAAGGGAATGGATTTTCTACGTCAATACCAGGACATTGAGAAGACCCTCAGCAATCAAGAGATTGTCACTGATGTCTCACGTGTATGTGCCAATAACGGTGGTCGTTTATGATACTCTATCACGGTAGTAACCAACTGATAACCAAGATAGACCTGACAAAGAGCAAGGACTTCAAGGAAATTGGCCGTGGCTTCTATCTGACGAAGGATTATACTCGTGCAGTCGCCATGGCTCAGCGGACCACTGCTATTATTGGAGAAGGCAGTCCGGAAGTTTCACCGTTCATATTCAATCCATCAAGATGCCCCATCGATGTAAGGATAAAGAAGTTCGATGGCAGAACGGCTGAATGAGTTTTCTTTGTACTAAGGTGTAGAGAAAAACAAAATTAAGCTTCTTTTTGTATATCAGTTTTGTAAATATTAAGTTAAAACAACGAGAAAAGCGGAATGGCCTTATTTATAAGTTATTCGTGCGCTATCTACATAATATACATAAGGAAGGGGTTCCTTCAGCAACAATCGTACTACGATATGATTGATGACAGAGTCACCATAAATCTGAAATAGTCTATCTGATTCTTGAGTAGTTGGAATTTTACGCTTACTTCCTTTGCATTCTATTTCGATTCCACTACTTGACCATCTTCCTGCAGTGCCAGTTGGAATATAATACAATGTTTGGAGTTGTTTGGTAAGATGGCCTTTCATGTTTCTACTCCTTAAATAGCATGTACTATAAAAGATAAACCAAACTACAAAAAACGTACAACCTACAACATAAAAATAGTAATGTAGTCCATTTTTTATTTTAAGTATTGTATAAGAAAATAACAAAACAAAAACGTTTAATGATATCAAATAGAAATACGTATCTATTATGACATTTCCTCCCATATAGATTAGTATCAACAGACCCGCTAAGGCCATGAAATACCAAGTTGCTTCTATCTTTAATATTTTTTTTAGATTCATCGTCTCATAGCATATTTATAAGTTACACTTCCAGCCTTTGACCCAGCCTTCGCCCCAATACTATTGACGAATCTTCTGGTATAGACTTTTCTACTCATTGAACTTGCATGGATTTTAGCTTTTTTAAGATTTGCCTCGTAATTTTGGCGCATGAAATTACTACCACGACGAGCCTTATGTCTATTCAATGTAACCTTGGCATCCACAACTGCCTTCTTAGCACTTGAAAAAGAATCTTCTAGTTTTTTTGATAATTTTCCCAATCCTGCTTCTGCTAGAGAACCACTAAGTGCCGAGAAAAATTCTTCTTTAAAATCAACATTGCTTAGAGATTTTTCCTTCCATGCTTCAGCAGTGATACCTGATACCATATTTACAGCTGTATTTACCAATATCTTGGCAAGATTAGAGTTACCAATTTTAATTGATGAAAGTTTCTTTATTAATTTGGTTGTTGAAGCTCCAGAGACAACGAGAGACATAGTTGCAGCGACAAGTGCATCTTTTCCCGCGCCTTCCCAATCAATCCGGTTAGAAGCTCGCTGTACATTTCCACCATTATTAATTAAATTCTCAACAAAACTAGCACCTGCAGAAAAAACGAATGTACCTACACCTTCAGATATTGCGGAAGCAAAGTCTTGTCCATCAGTGTCCACTAATCTTATTGGATTATCCAACGTATATACATATCCGCCAATTGAGGCATATTTCTCCGCCAATGGATCCACCCCATACCACATACTTGCCACGGGATCCATATATCTTGCACCATAGTAGTACAGGCCCGTCTCCTCATCAAATTCCTTGCCATTGAACTTATACGGCAAGTCTTCGGATGAGGAGTGCTCGTCCACTAACAGCTCACCGTAGGGAAGATAAGCATCATATTGGGTGATGTTTCCCTTGTCGTCTGTGATGTAGGATGTGCTGCCGAGATGGTCACTGTGAAAGAAGAAAGTCTCTTCCGTAGTGGTATCGTTAGGAATGTAGCCATAACCAGCCTGAGGATCTTCAGGATTGCTCGGATCATTCCAGCTGATGGGAGCGCCCGGGGTGTTGCCCTGTTCACCGTTGTGCTTCGGCGTCTGTACCCAGCCTTCGGGCACACTATGGTCGCCAAGGTTTGTGATGATAGTGTTGTAGCCAACGCCCGTATTCTCCGGATCGCCATAGGCTCCCTTCTCGGTGGGAACACCGGGAGCTATGCCTAATTGTTTGTAGTAGGCTTCTTTCTGTGTCTGAATCTGGTTCATACGCTCCGCATAGTCCTGCTGACCGGCGGTGACATAACTGCCGTTCACGCCATAGACGTTGTTAAACGTACCCGTGCCTATTCTTGACGCTATGCGCTGGCTACCGATGAAGTAATGCTTGGTAAAACGGTTCTTGTTCACCGTCAAAATGCTTGCGGGATAGAGCGTGAAGTTATCCGTCTCATGGAAGGTGATGCCCTGCGGTGCGCCATTGATATACACGCCCTCCATCGTACCGTAGCTCTTCATGATGCGCTCGCCACCAGCGTTGTAGGTGTAGCGGCTCGTTTTGCCGTTATCCGACAGTACCATAAGGCGGTTGTCCTCATCCCAGTACATCTCACGGGTAGCGTTGGTCGAGTCATTGGTTACAAGTATTGGGTTGCCGTTGGCATCATACGTGTAATGGTCGTGCCCTATCTGCGTGGGAGCGGTAGGATGGTTCTCGTCCTCGTACTTGTAGGCAAAATTGTATGACTTAGCCGTCAAACTTGAATCTACCTTTTGCACCTTCGTCAATGGCTCGCTCATCCGTCCGAAGGTCATCGTCATGTCATACGATGCGTTCTTCGCCTTGCCCGTGGCATGAATCAGGCGGTTCAACTCATCATACTGGTAGGTATGTTTGAAGGCTCCACCAAGTCTTGCTTGATTGTGATTTTTGAAATTCTGTGGATTAACCGCGTTGTTGATGCCAAGGATGTTATCCACGGCATCATACTGGTATTTGTTATCCATCACGGTTTGTCCCGCTATCATCAGCTTAGCGTCCTGCAACCGCTCACGCTGCGTGTCGTAGGTATAGGTGGTCTCGGTGCCGTTTCCGAGCTTCTGATAGACGGCATGTCCGTCCTTGTCGTAGCCAATCTGCGCTACGATAACGCTTTCCTTATTCGCTTTGCTGCTCGTCAGACTCTCCACCTGTCCGGCAGCGTTGTAGTGGTAGGTGACGACCTCACCATCGGGGTAGGTCATCGTGCGTACACGGTTCCAGCTGTCATAGGTAGCTCCATAGACGTAGGTGCGGATGTCCGCCACGCTTGCCATGACGGTGCGCACGGTCTTGGTGACCTCTCCCTGACGGCCATAGTAGTAGGCCTCACCGCCCGATGCGTCTTCCACGAGGGCGAGCCGTCCGGCACGACTATACTTGTCGCCCGGCTGTCCGTAGGTGTAGGTGACCCGGTTGAAGAGGTTCTCTGGATAGAGTACCTCCTTCAGCCGCTCATAGTCGTAGGTGTAGGTGATGCAGCCCTTCTTGGAGATGCTCTTTCTGAGCTGTGCCGTGAGCTTGGTAAGGAGGTTGCCCGCAGCGTCGTAGGTCATGTCGGTCTCGCCCGCATCGGGGTGGCTCACCATCAGCTTGCGGCCCAACAGGTCGTACTCATATTTCGTCTCCCTGCCGTTGGGATGCGTAACGGTTGTCACCTCGTTCACGGGATTGTAGGCATATCTCACGGTGATGTTCTCACCGCCGGCATGCTGCACCATCTCCCGGTTGCGGCCTTTCCCGTCGGTGTAGCTCTCAGCCGTTCTGCCGAGGGCATCCGTTACCTTCGTCTCCAGCATCGGGATGCCGTCATGGGAGACGATGGAGTAGTCACTCTTAGTGGTGCTGCCGTCGGCAAGGGTCACCTCGGTGGTACGGTCGTGGGTGTCGTATTCGGTCTTGGTCTGCAGGTCGCCCGTGGCGGTGTTGTAGGTACCGATATTGCCGTAGCTCTCCGTCGTGGGATAGTAGGCGGCGATGTTCCTGCCGAAGGCATCGAGCACGGCCCTGCCGCTGACGATGCTCACCTTGGACGCGCTGCCGCCGTTCCATACCACGCCCGTCTGCTTGGTCTGGACGGCACGCATTAGGGAGTCGGCGAAGGTGTAGGTGTCGATGTTGCCGTCCTGCGTGTAGTGGATGGTATGTGCCTTGCGCTCCTTGGGGAAGTACTCGAACTTGATAGTAAAGGGCTGACCGCTCTCTATCTTGCCTGCATGATGATAATTCACCATCAAATTGCAATCTAATTGGTAATTACAATGCATTAATTTACTTCATACCCACTATTATTAATATATAGAGACATAAGACACAGAGTGGCAAAAAGCTCCATAGAATAATTACACTTCTCTTCTCATTCATAAAGCTATACTTATATTTAAATATATCACTAAAAATATTTAAGAGAGCTAATGCCGAAATTATAAAAACACCCATTATCCCATCTCGTTTAAATTCTATAGGTGTCAAACACACAATCAATAGAAACCAAAGTAATCCTGACAAGCCTTTTATATTACCCATGCTATCGAATACATATTTCTTATTACAAAAAACAGCTCTAAAATAGATAGAAGCATCATTTCTACAATTACCAGTTCTGTTTCCTTTAAAAAGTACAAGTAGATAAGATATGACTTTACAGAGGACATATTCCATACCGATAAAAAAATAGGATATTTTTTTCATAATTTAAGAATATGGTGATAAAATTAATGTAAGGTCTCCCAATTCTATTTTTTCTGATAAAGTTTTTTGTATGAATCGAGAAATAAATAGCTAGAATAATCTGGCACTCCATAAATTGGGTCTGGAATACCATAGTCCGGAGGAAGACCTTTTGACATATTATCAATAGATTGTTCTACTTTTTTATTAGAATCATCATAGGATAATGAGACATAGGTGTCTACGACACCATATTCCCAAAATGCAGTCCCTACTAGATTACGAGTTAACGAAAATCCATTAGTAAAAGATGGATCTTCTATCATATTATATGCAGACCAAGAGGTGCTTAGATACCCTAACCAAGTACTAACCTTACTTATATTTTTTACAGCATTTTGTGCATTACGTGCACTTATTCTAAATCCTTGAACACCATTAACAAATTTACCATTTGATTGTCTTTCTAAAATGCTTAAACTATGATATTCGCCTTTAACGGAAGTTTTAAAATATCCAGTTCTAAATATTGAAGATGGCGTATATCGTAAACCCGTCACAATCGACGTTGCGGTTCCTACAAAAGAGACAAAATCAGAATAAGGTTTAAACGCTCCAAAGCCTTTCACTTTCCAGTTATCTATTACTCCAAAATCTCTAGTCATAACCCCACCACAAGTATATGCAGCCTTACCTGTTTCATTTAAGGCTACATACCACAATTTACTTTTCGCATCTTGATGGTATTCCGCGCCATATGATGCTGCTACTTTTTGAGCTGTTTTCTCATCATACATTCCGTTTAAGTCAATGCGCTTAATGGGATTTGCATGGCAGAATAGGTAAGTAGATGTATTAATATATTTCTCTGCCAACGGATCCACTCCATACCATATGCTTGCCACGGGATCCATATATCTTGCGCCATAATAGTATAATCCCGTCTCCTCATCAAATTCCTTGCCATTGAACTTATACGACAAGTCTTCGGATGAGGAGTGCTCGTCCACTAACAGCTCACCGTAGGGAAGATAAGCATCATATTGGGTGATGTTTCCCTTGTCGTCTGTGATGTAGGATGTGCTGCCGAGATGTTCACTGTGAAAGAAGAAAGTCTCCTCCGTTGTCGTGTCATTGGCAATATAGCCATAACCAGCCTGTGGGTTGTCAGGGTTACTCGGGTCGTTCCAGCTGATGGGTGTTCCCGGCGTACTACCCTCTGCCGTATTATGTTTCGGTGTCTGCACCCATCCTTCGGGCACACTGTGGTCGCCAAGATTGGTGATGATAGTGTTGTAGCCTACACCCGTATTCTCTGGATCGCCATAGGCTCCCTTCTCGGTGGGTACGCCCGGGGCAATACCAAGCTCTTTATAATAGGCTTCTTTCTGCGACTGAATCTGGTTCATGCGCTCGGCGTAGTCCTGCTGACCGGCGGTAACGTAACTGCCGTTTATGCCGTAGACGTTGTTTAATGTACCGGTACCAATTCTACTTGCTATGCGCTGGCTTCCGAAGGCTTTGACATCAAGATGATTTTCCATTATCTTGTAACCGACCAGGTTACACCTACAAACTTTAATGCGGCCTGCCATTTGTCCTTGAAAGTGTAGTTGGAGTAGTAATCCTCTGAAACAAGAATCTTGTCCATCCCCGGATTGACGGACATACCGCCTCCCAAGCGAATGCCTAACTGGAAGGAAGATTCCTGTGCTGAAAGGTCACCTCCAGAAAGTATTAATGCCGAAAATAGGACAGCCTTTAATAAATGGTTCATGTTTCGAGGTTATTATTTTTGTGCAAAAGTATATAAAATAGGATAAATAAAACTATATTTTTGCGGTTTTAACATAAATAAATGGTAATTCTATGGAATTATCTGTAAGAACGTGTGGATTTGGAATATTTTCTGTATAAAACACTATATTTTGTCTATTTAAAATCGTCTCTCAATATTATGGTCTCGCTTAAGACTTAAGACCATATGGTGCTGCACAGAACGTAATTACATAGATATGGGCGTTGATGGAGATATAAAACAGATCACATTTGTTCTATGTTATCGTGGATGGCACCCAACTTCGCCTTGAAACCTCTGATGGCTTTCACGGCAGCCTGAGTCTCCGGTTCCGTTATTCGCATTGTCCTACAATCAACGTGCAGCTATGTTGCATTTGCTGCAATGTAGTGCAGCTTCTTGTGCCGTGGCACGCTGATGCCGAGCTACAAATGCGGTACAAAAATAATCAAAAAGCGGATAATCCACAATAGGCAAAAACAAAGTTTGCAAACGCTTGTTAATTGATAATCAACGAGTTGTTTATATCTGTTTTCCATCGTTTGCCGACATTAAAGTTGATGTGGAACGTTGTGTCTGCGACGCTATCAAATTCCGTAATAAGGTTGGGCAAGATGTATGTTCAGAAGTAGTCAACAGTTATCTCAAATTGTCGGAAAGGAATCTTACAAAACTTGTTGATTATGCCGAGAAACTACGTGTAAAGAATACGTTGAACCACTATCTTGAGATTGCCCTATGAATGAGAAGACGAAAAACTACGGGAAATCCATCAGAAGCAAGTTGCTGAATGTCTCCAAGCAAGAAGGTCTATTCTACCAGACGGTTCTGACGAGATATCATCCGAATACCTGCTGCCATAAAGTTTTGTTGCTAATGATGATCCTTATATCTGCTTTCATATACTTTTGTAATACAGACTTTCTACTATTCCCTTGTGTATTAATCGTAGCTATTGCCACAAAGTAGTTACCATCTTCCTTGTGTACAAGCTTTGTGCTATGGCTTGTCACATCAAATTGATAAGAAATATTATCGTAGCCTTCAAAGGAAACATGAGCCGTTCTTTGCTCATTGAAGAGATACAGATACTTGTATGGCACAAACACCTGTATTGTTCTTTGGTTTATAACCTCACCATTAGCCTCTATAGATATAGGATAAGGTGTCTTGTAGAAAGCAACTGCGAGGGCGAGGACTATTATCGTAATGATAACTGTCCCCAAGCTGACGAGGCGAGGAGGAACCTTGCCTATCACGTTCCTCACCTTCTCGCTTCTCAATTCGATATTATCTGATTCTTTTTGTTCCATATCAAACGCTTTTTAGTTTCCCAATTCCAACTGATTCTTCACAAGATTATAGTATGCCCCTCGCTTGGCGGTCAAAGACTCATGGTTGCCTTCCTCAACCACTTTGCCATGGTCAATGACCACGATTTGGTCGGCATTCTTCACTGTACTTAGGCGATGAGCCACTATCACAACCGTCTTTCCTTTGTAGAACTTATCCAAGTTCTCTACGATGCTTCTCTCATTGTTGGCATCGAGCGAGTTGGTCGCCTCGTCAAGGAAGATGTAGTCGGGATTCTTATACACCGCCCTTGCTATCAAGATACGTTGTTTCTGTCCTTGGCTCAGTCCCACGCCATCACGCCCAATCTTGGTGTTGAACTTCAAAGGCAAAGCCATCACGTAATCCTTGATGCAAGCTATCTCGGCTGCTTTTAGCAACCGTTCCTTGTCTATGTCACCATCATCAACAGCAATGTTTCGTGCGATACTCTCCGAGAAGATGACACCTTCCTGCATCACAACGCCACATTGTCTGCGCCACCATTTCTTGTTGAGCTTGTTGAAGTCAGTATTGCCTATGTTGATTTGTCCCTCCAAGACGAGATAATAACCAAGCATCAAACGGATGAGGGTGGTCTTTCCACTGCCAGATGCGCCAACGATGGCTGTTACCTTACCTTGCGGAATATGAATGCTCACATCATCTATGGTCTTGCGCAAAGCATGTGGGTCGTACTTGAACATGATGTTCTTGATGTCAATGCCCTCATTCTTGTCCTCGATAGAAGTTAGCAAGCCTACCTTTCCGTTCTCATCATCCATCTGGTGAATCTCGTTGATTCGTTCCAAGCTAATCTTCACATCTTGCAGGGAATAGAAGAAGTTCATCAGTTGCTCCACAGGCGAGTTGAGCTGTCCGATGATGTATTGCACGGCAAGCATCATACCGAGTGTCATTTGCCCATGTATCACGGCGGTTGCAGCCACTACCGTGATGATGTTCTTCACCTCGTTGATAAAGATACTTCCAGCCTCCTGTGTCTGTTGGAGTTTGAGCGACTTCATCTGCACGCCGAACAGGTCAGCTTGCGTATCCTCCCATTCCCATCTTCTGCGCTGCTCACAATCCTGCAACTTGATTTCCTGCATGGAGGTGATAAACTCATAAGTTTTGTTATTGTTGATAGCTTGCTGCTCAAACAATTCATAGTCGAGCACCTTCCTCCGTTTCAAGAACAAGGTCATCCATCCGCCATAGAGGATGCTCCCCAACAAAAAGATGGCAAACACCAACTTGTTGTAGAAGAACAGTACCACCGAGAATACCACAAAGGTTAGCACGGCAAAGGTGATGTTGAGCGTCTGCTGCGTAAGGAAGTTGTTCACACGGGTATGGTCGTTCATTCTTTGCATCAAGTCGCCCATGAGTTTCGTATCAAAGAAAGACATAGGCAGTTTCAATAGCTTGATGAAGAAGTCGCTAACCAATGATATGTTGATGCGTAAAGATATGTGAAGCAACAACCATCTGCGGATAAAGTCTATTGCCGTCCGGCTGATTGTAAGCATCAACTGCCCCAAGAGTATCAGCCAAACAAAACCTATATCTTGGTTCTTGATGCCGACATCCACGATTGATTGGGTAAGGAATGGCAGAACTAGTTGCAAGAGACTTCCAACTAACAAGCCCAAGATGATTTGTCCGAAGTACTTGCGGTATTTCTTTACATATCCAAAGAGAAATCGGAAAGAACGCTTTTCCTTGATGTTCTCTTCACCCTCCATCTTATAGGTAAAGAATGCAGGGGTGGTTTCCAAGAACATAGCAATGCCCTTGTCTTCGCCATTGGAACTCGTGCTTATCCAATGTTGCTTGAACTCCTCTAACGTATAAACAACCAATCCCTTTCCTGGATCAGCGACATAGAACTTCTTTCCTTTCTTGACTTATACAAGACTACAAAATGATTCTGGTTCCAATGGAGAATACAAGGCAAAGGGACTTCACCTAGCACCATAGTTGTAGCTCTAGCGCATGTAGTATGCAAGCCAAGTGTGTTTGCTGCCTCATTGATACCTAACAGAGAGTCTCCTTCCGCAGTAGCAAAACAAAGTTTCGACAGAGAATCCAAAGTGTATTCTCTGCCGAAATATTTACATACCATTTGCAAGCAGGCTATTCCGCATTGCATGGAGTCATGTTGATGTATAATTGTTATTTTTCTCATTTTAAAGAACATCGTAGAATTACATTCTATCCTTCTGGCTTTGACCTGCTCCTGTACCCTTATACTTGCTTCGAGTAACATTGAACTTATAGCGGACTGTCAATGAGATTTTACTTGTTGAGAACTCATCAAAGATTGTTTCCTTCAGTTTGCCGTACTTGCCTATTATGTGACTGTCGTTCGTGCCAAACACGTCGTTGACATAAAGCTGGAAAGTCAGGCAGTCCTTCAGAAAGCCCTTGTATATAGACAGGTCGGTGTTGAACATCGGCTTGTAGATGTAATGGTTTTCCTCATATCCCTTTGTGATGTAAGTCGTCATAACGGAGAACATCGCCCATTTCGTATCGAAGGTGTTGTTGAGTTTTAGCTCAGCTACAGGCTTGTTAAGATAATGTCCGTCCCTTGTCTCCAACTTGAACCATTGCTTCTCAACCATAGCTGACAGCATAGGATGCCAGATGCCAAAGGCAGGCTGCAAGGTGAGCATAGAAGACACATTGTTGTAAGATTTGCCATTTATCATCCTCATCAATCCTATGGTGGCATTGTCCTTATACATCTCTACAGTCTGATATATCGGATCGGATACATGTTCATAAGTCAAGTTGAAAGTCAGCCATTTGTAGGCGAGGTCGTAACTTATATTTCTTGAAATCTCTGAGACAAGAAACGGATTACCGGTTTCATATGTATAATGATTGCTATATTGCACACCGCTTCTTAATACCCAGTAGTTAGGACGATCGATGTCGGCTGCATAGCTCAGCTGCATCTGTACATTGCCAAACGGCATCGAAAGGCTGAGAGACGGAAAACAGTTGCCGTAAGTCTTGCTTTGCTCCGACATATACTTACCATCGTCATAATATTTGAAATCAACATTCTCGTATCGCAATCCCGCTTCCATGTTCAACTTGCCAAAGTCACGACTATAGGTAACGAACGCAGAGGACATGCCCTCTTTAATGCGGTCTCTTACATTGTCGGCAAGAGTATTTGGTATGATGGCGTAGTTGGTGTTACGATTGGTGAACGAATACTCGCCACCTACAGACAAGTCACCACCCAAAAGCGGATAAGAGAGCACCGTTTTGGAAGCTATCAAGCGGTTGTACTTTGAAGTGGTACTGTTTACAAGTTGGTTTTGCATATCCGAGTTCACTTCCTGATAATGCTCATCTATATTGTTTTTATTGTTTCCTTTCGACCAAAACCAATCGGTATTGAAGTCAATACCCAATTTACCTACCTTACCTACATAATATATATTACTTGACAAGTTGCTATTCTGCCCAAACTCCGATAGGATAGAAGTGTTGGTCTCAGTCAGATCTTCATCTCTCAGCACAGAGCCTTCCGTCTTTCCGTCTGTTATCAGCTTTGGATTGCGCAAGAAACTAAAGCTTGCTCCCAACGAATTGTTGTCGTCAAACTGATAACTGACATTCAAGCGAGAACTGAAAGTTTCGGTTTTGTTCTTCCAACGTGTTTTGTCCTGTTGGTTCCAGGTCTTGTCAAGATAGGTCATCTGATGCAAGTCCTTCTCGTCTGGCGACGATTGTTTTGAGCCATAGGCGTAGGCGCCAAGCTCCAATCCGTTCTTACGGTAATACATATTCAGCCTACCATATCCTCCAATGTTCTTTTTCTCGTCGTACGATCCTTCTGTTGTAGCGTCAAATCCAAATCCGTCGCCCTGTATCTTCTTTGTGGTGATACGTATAACAGCCTTAGTGCTTGCAGCATAACGAGCACCAGGGTTGGATATTACCTCTACCGACCTTATGTTGTCCGAACTCAAACGGTCGAGTTCGCTTCTGTCCCTCATCTGCCGTCCGTTGATATAGATGATAGGCTCGCCACGTCCAAACACCTTGATGTTGCCATTCTGTGCAGATACGTTAGGTATGCGGTCGAGCAGGTGCTCCATAGTTCCTGCCTTTTCAAGTACAGATCCAGCAACGGTTGTTGTCATTCCGCCATTCTTAAGGATGGTCTTTGGCAAAGATGATTTTATCACTACTTCACCGAGCATCTTACTATCTTCTTCCATCTTAATAACTCCCACATTCTCACCTTTGCAGTCCTTGAATATTGTCTTATATCCTACGGAAGTTACCTTGATGATTCCGCCATTGCAAGGAGAGTCGATGGTAAAACGCCCATCTTCTCCACTCACAGTCCCCTTGACGAATGCTGAATCTTGACGGTATAGGAGCACTACATTTGCAAATGCTAAAGGCTCGCCCTTGGCATCTACAATCTTTCCCGAAATGTTCTGTGCCATCATCTGGGACATTGCCCAGAAACACACGGCTGTTGTCATGATAAACTTTCTCATAATACAACTTTTTAATCAAACATACTTTTTCATAGATGTGGGCAATCATTTATACTAACAAATCTTTTTTTGCACATCTCGTTTATACCTTGTACATAATCGTGCCATTTGTTTTTATCCTGTCTTAAATGTGATATGCTTAAAAGAATCTTTTCTATATGTTCTCTTTGTGATTTACATTTATCCTCATTAGGAGTTGTCTGATAGCATTTGTTCTTTTCATCATAAAAAAATTCCCTAGGACAACCCTCACATAAATTGCGAGCCCAACAATTGGAGCACAAGTCTCTTTTGTTGGCAAGCAAACTGAACAAAGGGAAAGATTTTTTGATGGTATCTGAATTGAATATATTTATTCCTCCAATATTCCCCAAATTTAAACCTTCTTTTCCAACATCCATATGGCATGGAAATATCTCCCCAAAAATAGATACCGCAAATTGCTTACTAGACATTTGGCAAGACATAAGTGGCTTTTTAAATGATATAGCCCATAGAATACTTGCAAAACCTTCTGGAAGATTTTCCAAATTATCGATAGAATAACCATCGTCATGCTCTTTTACACTCATTTCGTCAACAACAAAACCTCTGAGACCAAAGCGTTTTGACATATATGAAGCAATTTCATCTCTAGAAATTCCTTTTCCAATATGGTATTCTGTAAAAGTGGACTCATATTGAATCGTAACGTTATCAATTTGTTTAACGGTGTCTATAAACTTTGCTATTCTGTCAAACGAACCATTACCTGCTTTATCCAAGCGATTATAATCATTAAATTCCTTATTACCATCAATGCTAACAGTAATATAAGATATATATGTTCTAATAATTTTCAACAGTCGCTCATTTAGTATGGTACCATTGGTTATGATGGCAAACTTAGGCATATCCTTTAGTTTGTCATCAAACTTGTAGCTATTAAAAAGAGAGCAAACGTATTCCATCACATTTAAATTTAGGCATGGTTCGCCACCAAAAAAGACAATTTTTTCAATATGAGAGAAATGATGTATGCAAAAATCATAAAATTGCTTTGCGGTATCCGTAGTCATTAATGAGCGTTTCATCCTGTAGTTGCCTCCACTTGCATAGCAATATTTGCATCTGAGATTACAATCATTTGAAATATGTAATGTAATTCTATCTGCGACATCCGTTGTTGGATTAGGTGTCAAAGGAGGAAAATTCTTTTTAAACATATCCTCTAATTTCAGTAAACAGTTCTTTATTTCATCGAGAGAAATAGAGCTGTTTTGGGCAACATCGCTTATTGAAGCACCTTCTTTCAACGACTTAAGTATATTTGCTGTATCGCTACTTAAGCTAACAAGTGTAAACGAGGGAACATGCAACAGCAAGGAGACATCCCCATTCTCTATAAAGTGTATATCGTCAAAATTAATCATATTATTTCCCATTTTCTTGATTACAGAATATGTTCTAACATAAAGAGTGGATTGTTGATAACAGTAATCCACTCTCCACCGTCAAAAAAGACTACTTATGGTTTCTTCACAGATGTAGAATCGGAGGTTTGGGTTGTTTGAGTTGTGTCTCCACAGCTACAGTGATGACCGTTGGTACCAACTATTTTGATGGCATTACCACCAACAATAGCACCCAATTCAACAGGAGCAAGCTCCTCCATAGGAAGAACCTCATTAAAACTAAGTTTCTTTTCCGTAGTCTGTTTCCTTTCTTTAAAAATTCAACTAATGTTTTAAATCTTGGAATCTAACGTTTCTTGGAAAGTATACGCCTTTTTACCCAGACGGGGCTGTTTTAACCTTGCGCAAGGTGCTAGGAATAGTTGCATCAAAATGAAAGCAAACTGCAATTATTTGCTTCATTTTGCATTCCGAGTACAAAAGTATAAAGACTTTTTGAAACGAAGTGTTTTTTCTAAAATATTTAAACTACATTAAACTGTATTGCATGTAGTTATACCTATAACGCCTTCTTAAAAAGGCTGAGTAGTTACTGAAATTACCCTTCATTTCTTTGAAATGGTAAGATATGCCATGCATAAAAATGTGTATTTTGAAATTTTGATTGAGGAGATCTATGAGCAATACGGCATTCATAACAGTGGCTGAATGACAAGGGCTATCTATGAGCATTTCACTCGGTCTCCATTATATGAAAGTGGCCGAAAAAGTCATCCGTCCCGGCTGCAGATGTATGGAGAGTCGTGGACTTAGCGACTACAACACCTGCATCAACGGCTAGCGGTACTGCTATCCCAACTACGACCATGAGAAGGCGAAGGAGAATTACGCTCTTCACGCCCCACATTCTCCTTTGATGATAGACACCTTTTGCCCATAGACAAGGTTGTCCCTCTGTATCAGGAGAGCTACCTCGACAAAGAGCCCAGGTTGTTCTAACCGTCTATCTCCGCCATCTTCTTTGCTGGATCTGCTCGTCGTCCACATCATTCACGTTCATGCCATGGCCAACTTCGTATTCACGGTTGGGATCCTTTGAGCCAGCCTGAGTGTCCATCACATTACTGATATTAGGATTAGAACCTGGGGGAGATGATTGCCGAGACCGCTCTGCCTTTGGCTGATGGGGGCTAACTTGTTTGACAATTCCTCTCGAATCCATATAGTTGTCATGAAGCTGACGAACAACAGACTCACGCATATTGATGGTCTCTCCGTTCCATGAAACCGTTCCTCTATGTATGCGCGTTCCAAATTGCCGATAGAGGATGCGGTTGATGTCTGCCGTGGTGAGCTTAGGGTTGTCAGCAAGCAGTTCGTCGATAGTCTGCTCACTTTTGGCAAAGCGTGTGGCGGCATCATCAAACTGGAGAAGTTCCTTGATGCTAAGGAACTCACCGCCTTTGAAGACTGTCTTGCTCTTGTGGTCTACAACTAGGTAACCATAGGGCGTGTCAGCCTTACCGACGAACACGAGACTAATGCCGAACTTACGTTTCATGTGAGCGACCAATTCTTCCTTGTTGGCAGACAGATTGCAATACTTTTGTAGGATGGCACACAACTGCCGGCGACGTTTGTCATCGGGCTTATTCTCTTTCAGTGCATAGTGCATGATGAGCTGGGCACGGATGGTTCCAAGCTCCTCACCATTACGGTAGAGGTGAACAACGGGCTTTTCGTTGTCATCCTTACATTCATAGCCCAAGCTCTCCATGATGGCACAGAACTGGGCTTTGGAAGTATATCGATAAGTAAGCGCATCTTTGGCAATGTCGTTAACTTCGGGCTCCTGCCTTTGACCAGTATATTCCTCCATGATTTTCAGCGTCGCCGCTCGCGAACGCCGTTTCTCATGATGATGGTCTATCTTATGTCCATCGGGAGCCACATGGGAAGTGACGATATGGATATGGTTATTGTCCGTGTCATGATGTGCATAGATTAGTAGTGGTTGTCCCTCTTCGGCATAGCCCATCTCCTTGAGGTAGCTGTGCGCAATGTCGAGGAGTTGCTGATGAGAATATTCCGTTCCCTTGCAACTGACTGCGACATGGAACTGTGGCCTCTTGATATACGTGTTCCGGGCTGAGTATTGTAGGAAATACCATTGAAGCTTGTCAGCGGTATAGGTTTCAGGGCGAAGTCCGTCGATGTTCTGCACTTCGAGTAGCGTTGCCTGTCCTTTCTCAACTTTCATCTCATTGTAGGCGATAGCGTGGAAGTTGGCGGATGATGGAAGAATTGTGATTATCATTATTTTCAATTGTTATGAGTAAAACGGATTACATTTTTCAAGATGTTCGTGGATGGTATCCAGCTCTGCCTTGATGCCTCTGATGGCTTTCAAGGTGGACTGCGCCTGCGGCATGATGACCTTATGGAAATAGCTTTCGTTGAGCTTGTCATCAATGGCCAGTTCATTGGCACGATGCATGACTTGGTTGAAGTTGCCGCCGAGCCATGAGAGTTGTTGCTGATACTTGTTGTAGAAGGAGAGCAGTGTCGTCATTGCTTCTATTCTCCCTCTTGTCCGTTTGTCATCGAAGCGGTTGACTGCATCACGAATCATGGCACTCGTGTTGCCACCATAGCTCTGAGATTTCTTTTGGAAGAGCTGCAGTTCTTCGTCGTTAAGTCTGACTTTGCAGACATGGTTTCTATTGGTTTCGTTCATCTGTTTATGGTGTTAAAGTTGGTAGTTATTGGAGATTGATATTCACATTGGGCAGTCTTTGAGTTCATGGGCTCATCATCATTCAAGAGACAATCCGGGAGTTGCGACCGAGATTTATCCCCAGCTCCGCTGGCAAGTGACTTTTGGGGTCATACGACGGCGACAGCCTCGTGTGGCCACAAAAGTACAACTTGCTATTCCCAATTGACTGCCGTAGCAGTATGTTTTGCGATATATATGGCATCATGTCTGTTTTTAGTGATAAATGGCGTATTTTCCGCAATTATTGGGCGATCGCGTTCATTCGCAGACTCAGTTTTTTACTGGCTCGAAGTATGCGAAAGATAGATTCTATCTTATCAATCTTAGTTATCCCAACAATCTAAGGATAAAATCTATCTGCAGATTGCTTAGATAGATCAGATAGATTCTATCTACAGATTGCTCTGATAGATAGGATAGATTCTATCCGTGGATAGTTTCTATCTAAGGATTGCTCGGATAGATTTTATTATCTGGCAACCATTGCAATAGTCCTCAACTGTTGCTGATTTCCGAACGCTTTGGCTCATCACAGTTTTCCGCAGATTCAGATTTTTATTGACTCGAACTATGCGATTGCAAAGACTCATCACATGATTACTGTGCAAAGACTCATCACGTGATTACTGTGCAAAGACTCATCACGTGCTTACTGTGCCAAGTCTAATCACGTGATAACTGTGCCAAGTCTAATCATGTGATAACCGTGCCAAGTCTAATCATGTGATAACCGTGCCAAGTCTAATCACGTGATAACCGTGTCAAGTTTTATCATCTGATTTCCTATCTATCAAGTCGCCTTACTTACTGCCCAAGTATTGCGGTTTGAAAAGCTTAAAGTCGGCAGTCAACACATCAACACAAGTCGAGAGTCGACACCGGACGAGTGTTAACTCATCGTCATAGGTCGAAATATGACACATCAACATGAGTCGATAGTCAACACATAGTGAACGTCAACACATCTACTTGGCAAGATTTTAGTTCGAGCTTAATCGGCAACAGAGCACACGAGGAAAAGTCGTGATGAAATTTCCTCATGCGCTTGTAGCTGACACTTGTTAGGCATCAAATGTGTTTCCTGCAACATATCCGAGAGCTGCAGCAGAAGTTTCCCCTGCAGAGTTCACCCTGTTCCGGCGCATCCATGCCATGAGGTCGGTACGCTCAAAGTAGATAAGTTTTCCATTAGGACGGTAGAATGGAATCTCGTGACGATAGGTAAGTTTGTAGAGGTATCCCTTGGCAATGCCGAGCAGTTGACAAGCCTCGTCGCTGTTGAGAATCTCCTTTTGGAGATAAACGCTGTTGTTACTGTATTCTTTTGGATTGGTCGTTTTCATGGTTGGTAGTTGAATTATTGGTGTTGCAAATTAAAGGCAAAATAATAGTAGGTCTTGTTCTCTGTTGGACAGGCACGACCAGGTGCCGTGCCGTCCATCAGATGAATATGGTGGATCTCTAATGGGATGTGCCATAGTGTCAGAGTACATTGTCAAGCAGGTGCGTGGCTTCCTTCTTTTTCTTGTCAATGACCTTGGCATAAATCTGAGTCACCGATACATCAGAGTGGCCGAGCAGCTTGCACACCGTATAGATGTCAGCCCCTTGTGTCAGTATGAGCGTTGCAAAGATATGGCGCGCTACATGGAATGTCACATGCTTCTTGATGCCAGAGTCTTTGGCCCAGTTCACGATATGCTTGGTCATGTTGCGGATGTCGCGGATGGTGTATACATAATCCTTCGGCTTGGCATTGTCCTTCTTGATTGGGAGAAAGTTCTTTGCCGGGGTTGACAATGGTACATTGACCCACTTGCCTGTCTTCTTCATTATCTTGTTCAACTCCAGACCGCCGTCCTCATCCTTCTCGATGTCTTCCCAGCGAAGCCCGGTCACGTCGCTTGCACGAAGGCCGGTAAAGCAGGAGAAGAGGAACATACGTTTCAACTCCTCTTTCTTGCACGGGGTGCGGATAAGGCGATGCAACTCGTCAACAACAAGGTACTCCCTAACCTCGCGCTGCAGCTTGGGCTTCAGGTGAGCGGGTACCTTCGTGGCAGGGTTGACATCGATGATGTCATTCTGCACGGCATAGTTGAACACTGAGACAAGATGGTCGAAGTAGCTGCGCTGCGTGTTGGTCGTCAAGCGTTTCTTGCAATATTTATGAAGAACGGTCGCCTCCTTGATAAGATAGTCCGCAAAGCCTATGCAGAAGTCCTTACTAACATCCTTTACGGCAATATTGCCCGAATGATTCTTGTGGATGAACTTCTTCACGTGCTTGTTGGCACCCATGATAGTATGCTCACGGCAGTTCGAGCAACCATGGGCAATGGAGTACTTCAGATAGTTGTCAAGCAGGTCGGTAAGCAGCATCTTGCCACGATGCACAGACTTGGTAATTCCTGCCGTGCTGTCCGCAATCTCCATGATGCGCTGTGCCTTGATGGCGTTGGCGGCACGGAGCGTATTGGCGTATCTCTCTCGGATTTCAGCCGTACTGCCCTTCACCAAATAGAGTTTGAGAAACTCATAATAGCGTTTGCCATTACGATAGATGTCAAGATACAGGCTCTGGTTGCCGTTCTTGAGGTTCTTGCTGCGGAGTCTCACGGGCTCCTTCACTTTTGATAAACGTTTTGTCATCGCTTAAACGGATTAATGGTTGATAATGTGGTTGCCAATTCTCTTCCCTCTCGGGTAACAGTCATCTGCAACTTTCTGGCTAGTGAGGCAGGCTCATGCGTTTCATGCCTTGACCTCACCGTCCATCCGTTCAATTTAAAGACAAAAATTAAGAGTAACCATGCGCCATGTCTTTGACTTGTGAAAGCCATTGTCTGACAGGCTACTATGGTGGTTGCTGATTTTCAGAGTAACAAACGTTATGCCAAAGAATGCGAAAAACGGGCAAAATAACAAGATAGTAACAAAATAATGAAAATCACAGGAAACAAAGGCCAACCAAAGGAAACAATCCTTTGTTGTCCGTACTTCGGTAACCTGTTGATAATCATTTCTTTTCATCTTCTTTTCTTTTACTTTTGTTTCCCTGTCATTCCAAGGCAGAGTTTAGTTGTCTTGAACTCTGGGCTATCCTCAAGATTGATACTGCTGAAAGAGCTGCGCTCCGTGGGCGTGAAGTCGCGGTCAGCCTGTCCTAAGGGCAACGGAGTCTGACTACTGACAACGGTGAGCATGCAATACATCTACAAACTGTTTCTGTACGCCAATGGCGTGACTCCCGTCTGTTTCTTGAAATAGCGGTTGAAAGCGGTGGGCTCCGGGAAGTTCAGCCGTTCGCTGATTTCGCAAATCATCATGTCGGAGTGCTTTAGCAGGAGCTTGGCTTCCGTCGTCGTTGTGCGATGTATCCACTCCATCACTGACAGTCCGGATTGCTGCCGTACCACATCGCTGAGGTGGTTGGGGGTAATGTGGAGTTGCTCCGCATAGAAAGGAATGTTTCGCTGTGTGGTTCCATACTGCCGCAGCAAGGGGATGAGACGTGCCATTATTTCTTCTCCTCTTGACTGCCTGCTGTTATTCCCGTCATACATCGTCTTATTGAGGCTTGCTGCATCGGCCACCATAGCAAGAAAGAGAAGGCTGACGGCGGTGTCGCACACCTTGGAGCGCGTCATTTGTTCGTAAAGAAGGTCAAAGTAAGTGCCGAAGCGCTTGCTGTCGGCCTCTTCCATGAACAAGTGCTGCACTTCCTTGGGCAGGAGACGATCTGTGCTGTCGCCGTCAATGCCAGGAAGATCAATCGCCGTCAGAGCCTCAGCGGCAAAGTCCTCGCTGAGACTCTGAACCTCTACGACGGTATCTGAAGGAAGGACGAGTATCTCATTGCCTTGCAGGAGATGGTCGACGAGATTGATACGATACGATGCCCTTCCAGCTAATATGTGCAGCAGTCTCCACTCGGCAAGTCTCATGGGCTGTCCGATGATTATTTGTTTTTTTACAATTTCCGACTGTCTCACAAGGATGAAATGTTGTCCCACCACATTCCTATAATCTTGGTTGCGTGACACTTGGTCATCGCTGATGCGATTTTTGATGTCGGCGGCATCTATGGTCTCTATTCCTTTCATGACGAAATGGATTTTTTGCAAAGGTAATACTATTCCGTGAAATTGTACATAAAAGCGGGCTTTTTGTTTGTCTATGGCTTAATGATTCATAGTAATTTTGCATTCGAAATATAAAATATCAGAACATGAAAAGGTTTATAAAGTATTATGCGCTGGAAATTTACACCGTATTGGCTCTGTCGTTTATTGTTGCTGCGGCTGTTATAGGCAACTTGTCAACGGTTCAGAAACTTGTAGTTGTCGATGCGCTGTTGTTCGTCCTGCATGAATGGGAGGAAGGGCATTATCCCGGTGGGTTCATCAAACTAATCTCCGGCCTTGTCGGTATAAAAGTGGATGATGAGATGAGCCGTGCCAGCAGGATTCCCGCCGGTATCCTGCTGCTGACACTAAGCATCGTACCGTTTGTTTTCGACACGACACCTTTAATAACCATTGCTGTGGCAACCTTTGGCATCATAGAATGCTTTGTACATACGCTTGGCATTCGTCTGTTCCACACAAAGCGGTTCTATACGCCCGGTATGGTAACGGCATGGTTGGAGTTTGTCGTAAGCGTGATGATGATAGCCTATCTTGCAGTGAACGATATTGCCCGGTGGTATGACTATGTCTTTGGTCCATTGCTAATGATTGTGTGTTTTGGGCTTCTCCAGAAGACCATGACACTCATGGTGGGTATTCGTTACAGTGATATGCCGAAAATGATAAGACGGCAGTGGACGCGGCGTGGTTGAGCCCGCATGCTTTGAAAAATATTTTATGATACTTTCCCGCTCCTGCCATCACTTCTTTATGGATAGCCTTTCAGTAATTCTTTCGTCTGTGGGCGGTTGCACGAGTTAGCTTATAGTATCTGAAGGCTGACTTGGCGGGGAGATGCAGGCAATAGCGGCATCCACTCGTCGGAAGGGCATCGTCGACAAGTTTGCTCCCTGCCGCGGATCTTGGAGGTTCCCGGGTGCATCTTTCTTGCCACACGTGCGCGCCTCGGTGAAGAATGCCATATGATTGAGAATTATTGTAAAGTAATTCTGCCCTTGGGCTATCCTCTGCCGATACCTTACTTATGCGTCTTTTGGTTGTTTCTCCTCTATATTAAAATAGCTTTTGCGGATGATCCAAATGCGAAGAAGCCAAACGACGAAGAAGCCATTGCTGACCATCTCAGAGATGGTTCCCCACGGCTCGGGAACATGCAGTATGCGCTTGAGAAACCATAGAACAAGGTCAATGTTAAACAGCCAGTTCCAAATCTTATCCTTGTCGGTAAAGGTAAGACATTTGCTTTCACCGATGGGGATATATACATCAGCCGACGATTCTATAAATTTGTACATACTGCGGATGGTCACTTTATATCTGCCGGGAGGTAAGTTGACGTGCGCTTCATTGCCCTTGAACACGCCCAATAACTGGTCGTTGATAAGCAGGTAATGAGGTATCATTGCCATCAACTTGCCCTTTGGCGATATTATGAGTTGAGATTGCAGCATGGATTATTTGTTTTGCTTCTGCTCTACAGCCTTTGGAGTCCAGTTGTTGAAGAAGCGGAGAACTTTGGCTTTGTTGTAGCTTTGCCCTTCTTCCAAGAAGCTGGAGTCCTGAATGTGGATGACTTTACCGCTTTGGTCGAGTACGACAAAGACAGGGAAACCAAAACGCTGCGGGTTGTCGAGACGCTGCATCAAGGCTTTGGCTGCCTTGACCTGCTCTTCACCGCCAGACTTGCGTGGATTGTAGTTGACGTGGATATAGATGAAGTTGTCGTTGACAACTTTTGCTATGTCGCCGTCCTTACTGATGAATTCGGCAAAGCGAAGGCACCACGGACACCAGTTGCCACCAACCTGACAAATGACATACTTTTCTGGATTGGCTGACTTGGCCGTTGCTATAGCCTTGTCAATCTGTTCCATCGGATTGATGGTCTCGTCATAGACTTTCTTCAAGCCTGTCTGTGCGCTCGCAACGAGTGCTGCGAGTGCGAATGTTATTGTAAGAATACTCTTCTTCATAATACTTCTGTATTTTTTACCGCAAAATTAATGAATTAATTGGCAAAGACAAAGAAAGGCAGCCAAAATAAATAATAATGTGAAATGCCGCATCCACATTCGCACTGATACCGGCATTGCCGAGTGCCGGAGAGAATGCAGCTGTAAGTCCTACTGCATCAAGCGATGAATGTACGTGAAGGGATATGAGACGGAAAACAGAACACATATTCGCCTGGCTTTAGTACTGGCTCCATTGAGCCTATAAGCGTCTGTAGATCTGTTATTCCTGACATATTTACTTGCGCATTCTCATTAGTTCAATAGCTTCTTTGCCAGTCATGTGCTCGATATCAAGTTCTATCATGCACATTGCCTTGAAACTCTTGTGAATTTCAGCCACTAATGCCTCTTCGTCGTTTGGATTGTAACGGTTGCCGAGCAGACGAACAGTCTTCATCTTGTCCTCGTCATTGTCCAAAATATGTATATGCCCGAAACAGATGACGGAACGGAAATAAGTCGTGTACTCCTTTGGCTTTACTTCATCCTTCTGAATGACAGAGAACGAAGCCTTGTCGCAACTGCGGATGGCGTCAATCTTATGTCCCTTCAGTGCAGAATGGAAGAAGATTTTACCATCGGCATAGACAAAACTAATGGGAAGTGAGTAAGGGTAACCGCCGTCACCTATCAGAGCGAGAGTGCCTGATGTAGCGTTGTTGAGAATATCAATGCACTCTTCCTCTGAGAGCTGCTGGCGCTTGCGGCGCATAGGACGGAATTCGAATTGTGTTGTCATCATGCTGAAACTGCTTTAAGTCCGATGATGGACAGGATTAATGTTGTGATAAAGAAAGATTATTTGGATTGGGCAAATATTACCTTAACTCAATAGAATATACACTGCGCAAGCTGCCAAAAGTATTGCCATAACAGTATCTATCTGTTTTGGATAGCGGTTGAAAAAGTTGTGAAGTTTTCCTCCGGCAAAGAGATAAACAAGGTTTGCACCGGGACCGGCTATCTCAAGGAGTGCAGTTACTATAAGCAGGTCAGATAATCTGTTTGAATAAGGCAATACGAATGTTGTGTATGCCATTAAGTCGAAGAGGATAATCTTTGCGTTGGTGAGCTGAACTATCATTCCAGAAAGAAATGTGCAGGTCTTGTCGCTTTCCTTTGCCTTGCCGGAACTGCGGTAGATCTGCCATGCCAAATAAAGTATGTATGCGCAGCCGATATATTTTAGTATTACCACATATTTACCCATCATTGCTCCGACAAGATGAGTGATGATTGCCACAATGACTGCTGCAATGGTAAAGCCAGCTAGCAGTCCGAACCACATAGTCATGGCTTTCCTCGTTCCATTCTTCATTGAGCAATGAAGCGAGAAGAGATTGGCTGGTCCGGGCGTGAAGCCTATAAGGACGATTGACAATAGAAGGGAAGGAAGTAATGTAACAGGCATTTTATATTGTTTCTTAGAATAGGGTAAGGGCATCGAGCATGTTGCCTACCAAGGTGACGAGGTCGTCATACCCCTTCACCCGTGCCTTCAGTATCGAATAGCCGTTCTCACCATTCTGATACGTAATCCGCTCTATGACCGCGTGTAGCTTCATAATGATGTTACAAAAGTACGAAGTTCTTGCGAGAATATAGCTGTATAGACGAAGAAAACAGGTTATATCAGTCGATAAGCTGGCAATACCGACCCGAAACAAATAGTATTTTCACTTATGATGTTCTATTTTCTGTGTTCCATATGAAGATAATAATGGGATAAATCATTTATGTACCATGGATATAAGGAACTGATGATTGCCAACATTACCATAGAGGATAACTAGCTGTATAGCGAAATACCCGGCGGGAGCAAAGTTCTCCTATATGATGGCAAGAGCTGGAGACTGGATGATGTCGGCAGACAGATGGTAATGCAAATGGGGGCACAGATGGGAGCTGCGCCACCTTATTGAGGACGGGCTGCATAACGTATGTAACTCTTTCGAATGAATATGGAAAAATATCTAATGAAGAAAGAAAAAGGTTGGAAATTATTTGGAAGATTGAGCAGATAATGCTGATAGTAGAATTCGGCATAGTCAAATTCAGAGCGTTTATAATCTTTACAAGGTAAAATTGCAGCATGCTGCAAAAATATCTTGTGGAATTATGGAAATTAAAAGGGATATTCATCTCAAAAGGCTTATTGCCAGCCAACATATCTCGTAGATATCCGGGACCGTTACCGCATCAAGAATGACGCGGAGCTGGATGACCTGATAAACATCATGGCATCTTCTATCGGAAGTCTCACCAATCCAACAAAGTTGGCTAATACTTTCCACAAGGTGAAGCACAGCAACATCACCTCTACCACAATACAGACCTATCTCTCTTATTTGGAAGATGCCTTCCTGCTGGAGAAATCCATGCGCTATGACATCAAGGGAAAGCGCTATATCGAATCACCCGCAAAATACTACTTCGTAGATCTTGGACTGCGCAACGCCCGCCTGTAGTTCCGCCAGACAGAAGAAACCCATCTGATGGAAAACCTAATATATAATGAGCTTCGCCTCAGAGGCCTGTCGGTGGATGTAGGCTCTGTCACCAGAACAGAAAGGAATGAACAAGGCAACAGCGTGAGGAGGCAGTTGGAGGTCGACTTTGTCTGTAACCTGGGATACAAGCGCTGGTATATCCAGTCGGCCTTGGCTTTGCCTACACAGGAGAAAGTGGATCAGGAAGTGGCGTCTCTGCGAAGTATCGGCGACAGTTTTCGCAAGATTGTCATCACGGGGGGACTGTCTCCAACATATCAGAATGAGGAAGGAATTTTCTTCCTCAATATTCTTGATTTCCTTAAGGATGAGAATAGTCTGAACCTATAAAATGACATTGTCAAGATTGCTTCTGTGGACCCATTAAGCCTCTTCCTCCTTGTGGTTATTGCTTTGAAAGTTCTTTTGGGTAGTCGTTTGTTGTAGCTATCTGTAGCGATAATGCTGCCGATGGCTCAGGTAGTCCAGGTCGTCCTGATGGTTGTAGGCCTCCTTCTCAAAGCGGATGTGGAAGTAGGCCTTGAGGCCATCGCGGTATTTGGTGAGCAGGAAGAGCCATTCGAGCACATACCACAGATAGAAGCCGATGTAGAGCAGCTCCCGTTGCTGGGCGGTGTGGATGCGCTCGTGGTTGAGCTCCACGGCATTGAGCTCCTGCACGGTGAAGATGATGCCAAAGAGATTGATGGCATAGAAGCCGCCCATGAAAGGGAAACGCCTGATGTGGACTACCTTGGTCATCTATATGAATTGTCAGTCTGTTTAATGGGCCAGCCCCCAAGCATCCCCCTGCATCCGTCTTCGATGAGGTCGAGGGCGAGCTCGAAGTCTTCACCATCGCCATAATATGGGTCGGGCACGGAGGTCCTCCCCTTGTATTTCGTGAAGTAATCGGCCATGCGGATGACCTTGCGACGGTCGGCCTCGTTGTGTGCCTTGCTGCAGATGTCGTGGTAGTTCTCATCGTCCATGACCACGATGTAGTCGAAGTCGGCAAAGTCATGGCGTGCGTCGAACTGGCGGGCGATGTGGTCAATGCGATAGCCACGGCTTGCACCATGCTGCCGCATGCGCTTGTCGGGCAGCTGGCCGACGTGCCACGGGCCGATGCCAGCCGAGTCTATGTAGAACTTGTCACTTAGCCCTGCGTCGTCAACGTATTTCTGCATGATGGCGTTTGCCGCCGGAGAGCGGCAGATATTGCCCAGGCAGATGAAAAGAATCTTTGTCTTGTCCATATCTTTTTGTGATGATTGTAAAGGTAGTAATTATTTGAATAGAAAAAGCACAAAATGGGATTTTTCTGTACCAAATATATCTATATCACATTTTCCCTTTCAAAAATAGTGGCTCTATCACATTTTTTCCAAATGTTTTAGGCTTCCATATCACATTTTTCCATTTGTAGCTTCGCTCCTCCTCGGGGAATTGCAGAAACAAATCGGTTGGACAGGATAGACACCTGCCCAACCAACCTCATTTCCTCAGCCATCTGAGATAATCCTCATCCCAGTCAACCTTTATTCTAAAGATTGCCCATTTTCCGTCTCCGCCCAAATCCCAGGGGCTGGTCAGTTCATAAGAGCGAAAAGGAAGACCATCGAATTGGCAAGTTCTTACCAACTGATTGGTATGATGCCGAAATCTCCGGCTGCTGATCTGTTTGCCTTTCTTTTGTGACTTGCAGCAACACCAAGTGCCGCCAGCCACCTTTCGTCTGCTTTTTCCCATAGTCCGTAATGTTTTGGTGAAAGAAAAATTCTTCCACCAGTTGAACATTACGAGACTCTTGCTTTTTGTGTCATATTCATTTTAGCTGCGGTAGTCACCAGTTGTAAGATAAAGATTCAAATAATGACGTAAAGTATCATTTGTCCTGATATTTGAGCTTGCCACCATTGCGTGCGCAAATAATTGATATATCTCGAACGGCTTCCTCAAAAGAAAGTGTGTGCAGAACATCGTAGAAACTCTTGAGGTACTCGAATCCATTGAACCTTTTGATATAATTGTACGCCTGTTTCTTGCCAAGATGGAACTTCTTGGCGAACTCAGCTATCAAGGCTATCGTATATTTCAGTTGGTAAGTCTCTTCTCTTGACAACATAGCTTATCGTATTATTGTTTTTGCAAATATACGCACTTTTGTCTTATTCTGCAAGGAGAAGGAACTTTTATTTTATCAAGAGCTAAAAATGGTTCCATGCAACTTCACATTTGCATGCGAAAGAACTAAAGATTCTGTAAAGAATCTCATGTGGTGTAATCTATACCGAACGTCAAAAACAAGGCAATAGAAGCTCTAAGGTCTTCTATCTGGATGCAACAGACAGGCAGATTCCTCTGAGGGACGAAAAGAAAAGGAGCTTGAAGCCAAACAAGATGCCATGAGACTCGATCAAGTTTAAGTTTAAGCACACCCATGTATATAGACATGTAAACCTAAACCTGTTCACTTCGCTTTCTCTTTTGGTCCATACCACGATCGCAACTTATGAGACCCTTCTCCGTCATTCAGAGAAGCTTTCATTTTCGCCGGGAAAACCGCATTTCGCCGTTGATACTTCAAATTTGTTCGAGTTTATCGAAGTTGGTAGTAATAAATAAAGTTAAAAACGTTAAAGTTTAGGTTAAGATTTACTATCCTTTATTTCCAGTACCACATGACAATCTTTTGAAAGTTAAGGTGTTGATTATCATGTACATCAGTAGACTGCATAGGCAAATAGCTTCTCTTTGACTTTGAAGTACGAAAAAGGGATTGTCGCTTAGGCAATCCCTATCAGTACCTTTTATAGTGCAGTCTGAAAATCGCAATTAACAGGTGCACTGTTTTTTTTTACTTTGGTGGGTCATGGCCCCCTACTCGATCCTAACTGCTCGCTTTATGTCTACAGATTTGAGATTGGGTCAGCACAGTATTGCTTGCGTCTGCATTTCTTGCACATAGAGCCATTCCAAACGCTGTCGAACTGGTTCATTGCTTGTTCAACGATTACTGGGTCATCTGCAAGAATGCCAGCCTCGAAGTTTCTGGTATTCTCTGATTTCATGCCTATTCCGGCGCCAGTGAGATTAGCACTGCCGACATATACTTCCTTGCAGTCGAATACTATCATCTTGAAATGGACACGCGGACAGAGAACTCGTTCGAGTCGGTTGAAGAGAATCGGATATTTGTCGGAGTCTTCACGGAATGCCTGACCGGGCTCTTTGGCATGGATGAGACGCACGTCTACTCCTTTGTTTATGAGCTTGGCAAGCAAACCTAGGAATGGCAACTTCTGTTTGCCGACTTCAATGTATAAATCCTTGATGTCGGCAGTCCCTATCCATAAGGTACTTTTCACGTCTTTGACATGAGAAAGCACTTCTTTGTAATGGTCTGAATTGGAAATGTATTTTGTTGGCATTTACAGTATCTTTAAAGCGATGGCAGCGCAAGCCTCTGCATCAGCTAAAGCGTGATGATGGTTCTTTAGGTCGTAACCGCAACGCTCGGCGATGATGTCAAGGTTGTGATGACCGCCATGCCATACCTGGCGGGATTTTATAAGAGTGCAATAGAATGGATAGTCGGGATAGTCCATTTGGTACAAGCGGAATACAGCCTTGAGACATGTCTCGTCGAATGCCTTATTATGGGCTACAAGCGGTAGTCCTTCTATCTTGGGTTCAATCTGCTTCCATACATCAGGGAAGATTGGTGCTTCCTCCGTGTCTTCACGGCAGAGTCCGTTGACTCTGGAGCATACATAATTATAATAGTCAGGTTCGGGATGGATAAGAGAGTAGAACTGGTCTACTTTCTTTCCGTTCCTGACCACAACGACACCTACAGAGCAGACGCTTGTTCGCTCGAAGTTGGCTGTCTCGAAGTCTATTGCTGCAAAGTCTTTCATTCTTATTTTCTTTTATGTGTGCAAAGTTAATGGTTGGTTGTTAGGGTGTTCAGTTAAATGTTCCGAGAAACAGAGGCTGATATCACCCGTTG
>ERZ791911.316-NODE-316-length-38879-cov-6.509376_pt1 | contig 38879 bp, 31 predicted proteins | sample MGYA00510142_ERZ791911 | MGnify/ENA primary metagenome ERZ791911 (study PRJEB30046, sample SAMN00792056) | human gut metagenome | study: EMG produced TPA metagenomics assembly of the A metagenome-wide association study of gut microbiota in type 2... | reverse complement strand
AGTTTACAAGGAACTACACGCAGACCGTGAAACGGGCTGCTGACAACAAACGGCGCTATGCTCCCGGCTGGGTGCATAGCACCTGTTTGTTGCGGGGGTTTCCAAAGGGGGCAGCGCCCCATTTGGCACACGACTTTGCGGAGCAAAGTGTAGTGTGTTATACGCTCTGTCGGCGTTGCCCTGAAAATACCGTTGCCGCCGGGGAGGGCAAGGGCATTTGACGCGGCAGGAAAGCAGGGCTTTGTTTGGGGCTGGTAAGCCGGAAACAAAGGGCTGATTTCAGCAGCAGACAGGGCGTATTATGAAAGCCCCCGTCCCTCGTCCTCCGCCCCCGGCCTATGGGACAAAAAGTCCCAAAGCTCTGGACACCGTGACCAGATGTGTGGCCACACTCCGGGAAAAGTAGCAGGACGGCAGGAAACCGTCAAGGCTGAAATGAATGGGCTGACGCCCGGCCTTGACCGTTCCCCGCCGCCCCGCTGGATGGGTGGACAAGGTGGCCAATCCCTAAAAGTGTTTGTCCGCACTCGTTCATTTTGGGGCCTTTCTTCTCCCAAAATTGAAATGGGCGGGAAAGCCCTAAAATGGCTTTCCCGCCTTGATTACCCATTAGCAAAGACGGGCGAGACTGTCAACGGCGGCGCTGAAAGCGCCGTTCATCTTGACCGTTGACTGGCTCGCCTGGCTTTGCTACTGCCCGTAAGAGATGGAAAAACAAGATGGAAAACAAGGTTAAAAATGGTTGACAAGTCTATCGGATGTGTGTTATACTGTGCGACAGTTTGAGATTGGAAGGAGGCTTACGTGTGTTAATTTGTGTACGCTAATAAGCAATAAAAAGTAGAAGTACCTTTCCACATGATGGTGGGCTTTTTTTGCGTGCGTATGCAAAGGAACACGTAGGTTTGACACGAGCAGTCTTTGAACTGTATCGTGGTGTTTTTTCGTGCTTTGTTGTTATGCAGGCGTCTGCCCTCTCTGTGGGACAACGCCTGCTTTTTATTGCAGAAACAAAGGAACAATGCAATAAAAAAGGAGGTTCGCATTATGACCCAAAACAACAATTCATGGAGAAAAACTTATTTTACACTTCTTGCCGGACAAGCAATATCCTTTATTAGCAGCGGTATTTTGCAAATGGCCATTATCTTTTATTTGGTTGCGAAAACTAATTCTGCAATCATATTGACGGCGGCAACACTGATTGGATTTTTGCCGCAAGCCTGTTTAGGCCCGTTTGCAGGTGCTTTTGTTGACCGGCACAGCCGTAAAAGCGTAATGATTGGTGCGGATTTGATAATTGCCGCCGCTGGCGGTATTCTGGCGCTGGTGGCGTTTTACATGGAATTGCCCGTATGGTCTATTATGGTTGTCCTGTTAATCCGAAGTGCGGGAACTGCTTTTCATTCTCCAGCATTCAGCGCAGCAACACCTATGATTGTGCCAAAAGAGGAACTTACAAAATGCGCTGGTTACACGCAGACCATGCAAGCAGTAAGTGCGATTATCAGTCCAGCTGCCGCAGCGTTTTTATATGCTGTTTGGCCTCTTAATGCAATTATATTGTTAGATATTGTGGGTGCAATCCTTGCCTGTGTGACTGTTGCGATTTCGTCCATACCAACGCCTGAACTATGTCCAGAAACGAAAAGACAACAGTTTTTACAGGATATGAAAGAGGGGTATGTGGTATTAAAGCAAAACAGGGGCCTCTTTGCTCTGCTCTGGATTGGTGTAATTTATATGTTCTTTTATATGCCAATCAGTACGCTTTTTCCTCTCATCTGTATGTCATACTTCAAAGGAACACCGGCCCATGCCTCTGCCGCTGAAATTGCTTTTGCGGTTGGTATGCTGCTTGGCGGAGTCATTCTGAGCATTTGGGGCGGTTTTAAGAAACGGCGGTACACCATCGGTCTTTCCGTTCTCCTGATGGGCGTTAGCAATATGCTCTCCGGGCTTTTGCCGCCAGACGCATTTCTTGTCTTTGTTGTGTGCTGTACTGTTATGGGAATTTCCGCTCCATTTTACGGTGTGCAAAATGCGATTTTTCAAGAAACGGTCAAACCAGAATATCTGGGGAGAGTTTTTTCTCTACTGACAAGCGCCGCTTCCCTCGCCATGCCGTTTGGCCTTGTCATTTCCGGGCCTCTGGCGGAGCGGCTGGGAGTTGAGAAATGGTTTGTCATTTGCGGAATTGGCATTATCATCGTTGCGCTTGCCGTATTTTTACTACCCGGTTTGAGAGAGATTGACAATACGCAATAATCAACTGCACCTTTTTCTATTACTAAACAAAATGCCTGGATGGTGGTTCTGAAAAACCAGAACCGCCGTTCAGGCATTTTTTATCTTCGTCCTCTCTGCGGTTTTGGATTCTTCAGCAAGTCGGATTTTTCCGCAATCTTTTTCAGCCACTTCCGTTCTTCTACTGACAGCTTCCTAAAATTCAGCTTGAGCCGTTTGCAGATAAACGCCAAGTACGCTTGTTCCGTGTCGCTGTCCTGGCTGACGATTTCACCAGCAGTTTCCAGCATTTCTTTTAGCGGGTTATCCTCTGGGACGCTGAAAAAATCGTCCTTGTGTGTTTCCCGCAGAGCAAGGGCAATCCCGTTTATGTCCCGTTGTATCACATAGCGGCAAAACTCGTCCTCATCAATATGGGCGGTGATAAGCTGTCTTAACTGCGTATCACTCATGCCAGGATTATGCTTTTTTATAACAGTTGCGCTCATCGTGTCCACTATGGCGTTTGCACCCTGCGCCTGTTTCAGTGCCGTTCCGTTCACATAGATTTCAAGGTCAGCCATCAGCCGGGGGAAATCCGGGTGCGCCGCCAGCTCACACAGCAGGGTATTGTCTATCCTCCCGCTTTTCAGCAGGTCAATCATTTCATCACTCAAACGCAGGTCTGCAAGATCGGCGTTTGGGTGATTTTTCATTTCAGACAGCCCCAGCAGATAATCAGCGGTCACACCGTAAAACTTCGCCAGCCGGATAAGGGCATAGTGGCTGATGTCCTTGAAGTCTTCCGTTTCGTAACTGCCCAGCGCAGACTTGGAAAGCCCGGTCTGCTCCGCAAGCTGCCCCAGCGTCAAGCCACGCTCCACACGTAGGTCTTTTAATCGCTCTTGTATGGATAAAGACATATTCACCCTCCTTGCTAGCTCAACGAAAGAGAAGCCGTTATGCTATGTACTATGCTCATAGCATAACGGCATAGGCATTTACAGTTTTATTTTACCATTTGCTACATCTTCACGAAATTTATCAACAAGCTTCGCTGTCAGCTTGGATTTACCGTAGTGTTCAAGTACAAAAGTACGATAACTTTTTCCATCTACAAGCACATCACTTTTTCTGGTCAACAACCAATTTCCGTTACCTCCTCCCTGTTCTCTAATATTCCAGTCTTTCCCATATCTTTTATAGATTTCATCTTTTTTACGCGGATATGTGAAGCTGTCGGCACACGTCCACCATCTGTGCGAGAATTTCCTCACCTTTGTCGATGCGGATGTAAACCCGCTCACCCATTTGCCTGTAATTCATCGTTATCCCCCTTTCAATCATCCAGCGTGACATGACGATTGACATACTGCCCGTTGCGCAGTCCGCCATCGTAGTCAATCGCTGCCGCCGGACAACGATGGAAGCATCCGAGACACAGGGTACATTTTTCCTTGACCCACTTTGGCTTTCCTTCCTGCATGACAATGGCATCGAGGGGGCATTGTCTGGCACATAGCCCGCAGCCGATACATTTTTCCCTGTCCAGACGGAAGTTTTTCGTTTTTCGGATGCGGTTGTAATTTGCCTTAGCTGCCGCCGCCATGATACTTGACATCTGATCTGGCAAACTGTGCCCCTTTTCACGGCGCAGTATCTGCTCTATGATGGTACGAGTCTCGGCCTCGCCATTTTCCTCGGCGAGGCGGTTGTGCTGGGCATCTTTCAGGTAGAACATGGGACTCCAATTATCGACAAAACGAGCCGCATACAAGCTGTCAAACTGAATTCCCACCTTGCTGAATCCCCTTTGCGCCGTGGATAAAATATTACCATAGTCGCATCCATAAGTAGCCACAAAATAGCAGTAATGGCTGCTCCCTTCCAAATTTATCTCGACTTTTTGCAGATAGTCCAGCAAAATCGCAGGCAGGCCTTCCCAATAAGTCGGCATGACCACCCCGAAATTTTCCCCTTCTGGCACAGCGATGGAATACGTCTCCTGTCGTACCAATTCTTTCAGCGGAACAATCTTGTCGTTGGTTGCCTTGGCGATTTGTTCCGCCACATATTTACTGGTGCCTGTGGCACTGAAGTAGAGAATCACGTTGACACCTTCTTACAGGCTGTACACGCTGCTTCGATACATTTGCAGTCTTTCCTCACCGTTGGTATCCATGGTTTCCTGCAAGCGGCTTATCATGGCCTCCTTGTCCTCCGGCACACGTCCATTGATGCGCACAGGCATGGTGACATGCTCGGCGCGGAAAATTGTGGGCACGGTCAGACAGCGGATAAACTCCTGCATTTCCTCCATGCGTTCCCGCTCCGTGGCCTCGGCGAATTTTCCTTCCTCCACATCACGGGAAAGCGGCGTATCGGGAAAGAGCGTCAGTTCCGAAGCATAAATCATGGCTGGTTTGAGCTGATTATAGAGCCTTGCCGTTTCCCGTGCATGGGACAGTCCCCAGCCATGGCCGCCAAGTCCGCCGAGGAAATTGGCGATCCAAGGCATTCCCGCCTCGTCCATTTTGCGGCACTCGTGCAGCACATAGTCGGCATGATAGCCCTTGTTCATGCGGTCGAGGAGTTTATCGTCGCCGCTTTCCACGCCGAAGTAGAAATAGTTGTAGCCCGCATCCTTGAGCTGTCTCACCTGCTCTACCGTCTTGTTTTTGAGATTGTCCACACGGGCGTAGCCGCCGATGGATTTCACCCGAGGAAGATAATGATAAATCATGTCGGCGATTTTCAGCAAGTCCTCGGTCTTGCGAATGAAGGGATCAGCCCCCTGCAAATAAATGCGGTCAAATCTCCAGCCCGAATGAGCCAGTTCTTTAATGTCAGCTTCTATTTCCTCCATGGGCGACAGGGAAAAGGGACTTTCCTTGTAAAAGGTACAGAATTTACAACTCCCATGACTGCAGCCTGATGTAATCTGCAAAAATCCGTCATTGGCCTCATAAGGAGGACGATTGATACAGCTGGAAAAATGCATGGTCTTAACCCTTCTTTCTTACTTCTCGTCAAAGAATTCAATGATTTCCCCGGCTTTGCCCTCTACAAAGGCAATATGCAAGGGGTAGGGCGTCTCGCAGGGTACGACAATGTCCTGCGGCGCCATGATGACTTTCAGTCCTTCCTTGGCACAGGCCGCCATACACTCGTCTACCTTATCCGTAGCCAGGGCGATATGGTCAACCTGCCCCGGCCTGCGCCCCGGCTCGGCGTTGGCAAACAGCTCTATCACGCCGTTCCCCGTGTCCAGCATCGCTCCGGCTTCCACGCCATCGCCCCAGCTGCGAAGTATATTCATGCCAAGCACATCACAATAAAACGCGATCACAGCGTCCATTTACGCTTTGCCACAACAGCGCAAAGCCGCATGATGCAGTCCTTTAATCAAACTCATCGACAGAATCTCCCCTCAAATTTACAAAGTTCACTCAATCACAATGTTCCGGCACGCTTTGCGGGGCTTGCCCTTCGGATAGTCCCCCGCATGGTAGCCCAAGGTTACAAAAGCCTTGGCCTCCATTGTGTCCGGCACACCCCATTCCTCCATGAACGCCTTGCCTTCCGGCAGGGCAAAGGTTTCCTCGGCACGGGAAATAATGCAGGAATCAACCCCGAGCGCATGAGCAGCCAAAATCATATTTTCCGCTATGCAGAAGGCATCCGCCACACTAAAAAGAAAATCCTTCTGCCCGAAAATCACGCAGACCGTAGGTGCATCGTAAAAGCCGTTCCTGATATTCGGATCATCAATGACAGAAGGCTGCTCATCGGACACATGACCGCCCAGGAGCTTACTGCGGTCAAAGGTTGAAAAGTTCAGCTTGCCGAGCTTCTTCGCCAACTCTGCATTATGCAGAGTAACAATCATGCTGCGCTGACCACCTCCGGCATTGGGAGCATACAGCCCTGCCTCTACAATCTTGTCCACCAGTTCCCTTGGAACTTGTTTTTCCTGATATTTCCGAATGGAGCGGCGTTCCTTCATCAAGGCCAGTATTTCCATTTCCTCATATCTCCTTCCAGCACTGCGGATCAGCGGCATAGAAATCCCCGCCGGAATTGGCAGCGGCCACAGCGGGACAGCCGCGACACCAAGCCTTTAGCTCACACTTGCTGCACTTGGCAAATTTATCATATTCCCGATAAGCTTCCAATTCGTTTACCCACAAATCAGCCAGCCTGTCTGTAAAGGCATTGCCCACACGACTGTTTTGCACCCGGCGGCAGGCATAGACCTCGCCTGTGGGCAGTATCGTCAAATGCCCGTTTCCGCAGTTACAGCCGCTGTAAATCATCTCAGGCTCTGCATCCTCCGGGATGGCAAAATTTCCTTCCTCGTAATCATAGAGCGTCCAGAGGTGGTCTTTGCGATTGAAATAGGTTTCGCAGCCGGATTCCTCATAGGCACGGAACTTCCTGTCACACTCGGCCAAAAGCTGCCGATAGCGCCGGGGTGTGATTCCTGTATCTTTATCTTCGTTAGTAGGGCAGTATCGGGCAAAGGCATAGACCTTCGATCCCGCCGCCACCGCCGCATCGATAATTTGCGGTATTTCGTCTATATTTTTCCCGGAAACGGTGGTCATGAGGATGGAGCGGATTCCTGCTCCATTCAGCAAGGCTACTTTTTCCAGAGTAGTTTTGTAAGAACCCGGCTTCCTGAACCAATCGTGGGTTTCCCGAAGACCGTCTATAGACATCTGATAGCGCACACAGCCGCATTCCTTCATGCGTCTGCATACATCCTCCGTCAGGTGGAAGGGATTCCCCATGATAGTAAAAGGAATGCTCCTTTCCCGGAATTTTTCCAGCAACCACCAAAAATCTGGATGCAGGATGGGATCTCCCCCGGTCAGGTAGAAGTAGGGCTGACGGTCAAAGGTTTCGCAAAAATCCTCACAGTTTTCCAGTACAGCCGTCATCTGCTGCCGCGTCATTCTGCTGATACATTTCTCCTTGTTTTCGGCGAAAATATAACAGTGCTTGCAGCGCTGATCGCAATCATCGGTGATATGCCACTGAAATGAAAAATACGGTTTCACTCGACCGCCCTCCTTGCTTTTTCCTGTCATCGGATGTAGGTGTATTTTGCACCTACGCCCCCACGGGGACATTCATGCCCACCGGAACACCAAAATTACTTGTCGCCGGAGCCGCAAGCCGTCGGCACGACCTTGTCGCCGGAGCCGCAAGCCGTCGGCACGACCTTGTCGCCGGAGCCGCAAGCCGTCGGCACGACCTTGTCACCGGAACCGCAAGCGGCAGGCAATACCTTATCCCCGGAACCGCAAGCCACGGACATAATCTTGTCGCCGGATCCGCAGGAGGAGCCGGTCAGATTCATGGCTGCCTTCTTGTTCCATGCTGCTAAATTCTTGAGTGCCATGTGAATCATCCTTTCTTTTAGCTGGCATTAACTTTCGACAGGTTCATAATAACAGGAACAGCCATGGTTGTGAAATGCAAATTTCGGATTATTGATACGCTAGGCGTATCAATAATCCGTGTGACATGTTATAATAGGGATGAGGTGATTTCCATGAACACGCAACAGTTGGAATGCTTTGCCACCCTCGCAAAGACACTGAACTACGCCAGGACTGCCGAGCAGCTCTCCATGACGCAGCCCGCCGTCTCCCGTCAAATCAAAAGTCTGGAAAACGAGCTGGGCGTGCAGCTTTTTCAGCGTACCACCCGTTCGGTGACGCTGACGCAAATCGGCTGTCAGTTCCTACCCGATGCACGGCAAATCCTCGAAATCTACTACCGCTCAAAAGAATGGATGGAGAGCTTTCACAAAAGTCAGCGGAATGTCCTGCGAATTGGCTACGCCGATTCCCACGCAAATTGGCTCATCAGCAAAATCCTCACTCCACTGCTTGAGACGCAGGACAACATTTTGCCGGAGCTTACCCTCGACCAAACAGATGCCAATCTGCACCGCCTTGCTGTCAATCAGCTTGATCTGGTCATTGGCATGAAGGATGCTAAATTTTCTGACGAGGCAATTCATTTTGTAAAGCTCCATGACGATGGTTTTATCTGCGTCGTGAGCAAGGCGCATGCACTTGCTCTCCAATGCAAAAAAAGACGCCAAAAAAGCGTCTCTTCTTCGGGGTTATGGCCTCATCGTCAAATTATCGCCATACCGCTGTATCTTCTGAAGCGTACCTTTTCCCGTGGCCACCGCATCATTCCCGTCAACGATGAACTGGACAATATTCTCTGTGCTACCATCAGCGAAGCCTACAATCTGGCGCTGACGGGTGCGGGGTTTGCGCTTATCCCCGAGCATTTAGCGTTGCCTCACAAGGAACTTGCTTTTCTGCCTTGGGACGAATCTCCCCGTGTACCAATGGGCATATACTATCGCAAAGACTCTGCCCTAAACAAAAACTCTGCCGTACAAAAATTCATCAGTGAGGCTAAAAACCATACAGACTGCGTCTTGCCTTATTTGTGCTGATATGCACCAATAATTATTCACCGTATGGAAAGACGTCCGTCTGCACTGTGCAAGTATTCAAACCAGTATATCCGTCCCATCGCGGAACACCACCGTCATGCCGCCGTCCACGCCCACCGTCACATAATCCACCATCGTACCCCAGAGCCGCTCATCGAACTCTGCCACAGGCTCGGTCTGCGCCTCAAGTGTCCTGATGAACCCCGCCAGACTCTCGCCCTTGGCTGACCGCTCTGCGATGGCCTCCATCACCTCGTCAAACCGTGCCTTGGCTTTCTCGTACCGCTCCACCAAGCCGTTGTAGCGTTTTTGGTACTCGCCCTGATCTTGGGCAATCCTTGCATTCTCGGCGATGCAGTTCTGGGTCATCTCCACCAGCACCGCAAGCTCCTGCCCCAAGGAGGCTTTCTCCCGCTCCAACTCCGCAGTATCGCAGAGCGTCTGCCGGACGAGCCGGGCGTTGGCAGCAATCTCCTCCGACGCGCAGGATGCGCTAGTGCTGGCGCAGGAGCGTGATGCGACGTTTGCGCCAGCCCGCTCCGTCACCAGCTTGTTAAAGGCCGTGACGACGGCTACTTTGATTTCCTCCTCGGTAATATGCCACCGGCATATTACCCATGGGGCGTTTGGCATTTATGCCCGTCGTACTTGTTGTTGCAACGATAGATGACCCTGCGGTACTTGTCGGTGCTATGCCAGACCTTGGCTCCGAAGAAGCCGCCGCATTCGCCGCATTTGATTTTCCCGGAGAAAATGCTCACGCCGCTGTATCTGCCTCCCTCCCGCTTGCGCCGCGCTGCCTCCGACTGCACCATCTCGAAGGTGACAGGGTCGATGATGGCGGGATGGCTCTGCTCCACGAAGTAGCTGGGGACTTGCCCCGTGTTCTTCACCACCTTCTTCGTGGGGAAGTCCGGTGTGAAGGTCTTTTTGATACAAATAACGATGCACCCCCTTGCCCCCCCTGTCTATCGTTAAGAGAATATTCCTCGGAAGCCGCACGGGACACCTAGCCTGCCCATTAAGGCGCTTTCCTTTTGCCGCCTCACCGAACTGCGGGGTGGCAAGGGAACTGGATTCGCAAGGAGCCGCAGGCGACTGAGAATCCAGTGACACGCTTCCCAGCGGGGCGGAAAGGTGGTGGTGCCAGCCACCAAAGGGGGAATGCATTTCCTCGCCCGCCAGGGCGGTTGTATGGTTTTCGCCGTCAAAGGCAGTATAAAAAATGGCGCCGAAGGCGCCGTACCTCGCCAGTGGGCACGGTCAGCCAGCCAATAGGTAGGCCCTTTTATGGACAGGCTAAGGGCCTACTTTGGCTGACTTGGAGGTCCTATGCAGGACCTCCACAATACTATATAACTCCCGAGGGCGAGAGCATGGAGCCCGCCTGTAAGGCGAAGCCGATCACAGGCAGAACCCTGGCAGCCCAGGGCCAAAGGCCCGACGGCTGGCTCAACCCTCACGCCCGTAAGAGCGTGTCAACCTTCGGGAATACTGGAAAGCACCGCGCTGGTCCCGATCCCGACCGCGTCGAAAGGCGCTTGAACCTTCACACTCATAAGGGACTGGATTTCCCTTTCTGTTCTATATGGCATGAAAAACAGTCTGCTGATTAGCTCACTGCGCTTGCCAGAATGCAAAAAAAGCAGCAGAGCCATCTATGGTTCTGCTGCTTTTGATTAATTTCCTTCCAGTTCTGCCACACCGAGGGGCGGGCTTTCCAGGAATTTGACCTTTGGATTTCTCTGGGCCAGCCAGCCTGCCTGCCAGGCATTGGGCAGGAGGTACACCGGCCGTTCGCGGCGGTCGTAGACCACCATGGCATTGTCGATGCCTACCAGTTCTTCCGGCGGCACGTCGCCTTCGGTCCAGCGGGCAGCGGTGAAGCCTAAGGGTTCCAGGTTCACCGATACGTTGTATTCGTTTTCCAGCCGGTATTTCATGACTTCAAACTGCAGCTGGCCAACGGCACCGATAATGAAGGATTCCATGATGTAGGGCTGTTTGTACACCTGGATGGCCCCTTCCTGGGCCAGCTGGGTAACGCCGTTCAGGAACTGCTTTCTCTTCATGCTGCTCACCGGTGAAAGCCGGGCGAAAAGTTCCGGCGGGAACACAGGGAAGTCGATGAAGGTGACAGGATGTTTCTTTTCGCATACCGTATCCCCTACGCCCAGTTCACCTGTATCGAAAACGCCGATAATATCGCCGGGATAGGCTTTTTCCACGGTCTGTCTTTCCGTAGCCAGGAACTGCTGGGGCTGGGAGAGGCGGATCATTTTGCCGCTCTGGCGGTGAAGCACGCTGGCCCCTTTTTCAAAGACGCCGGAGCAGATGCGCATGAAGGCCACCCGGTCGTGGTGCTTGGGGTCCATATTGGCCTGAATTTTGAAAACGAAGGCGGAGAAATTGGGATCTTCCGGGGCCACTGTGCCTTCCAGTGTCTTTCTCGGTTCCGGCGGCGGAGCGAGCTGCAGATATTTTTCCAGGAAGGGCTGTACGCCGAAATTGGTCATGGCGGACCCGAAGAACATGGGGGTCAATTCCCCTTTCGCCACTTTTTCTTCATCGAAGGGGTCCCCTGCTTCGTCCAGAAGTTCCAGGTCGTCTTTCAGGGACTGAATGATTTCAGGGCTCAGGTGGGAGGTGATTTTTTCATCGTCCATTTTCCCGGAAATCACTTCCAGTTTCTTTACGCCATGGGCATTGTCCTTGATGAAGAGATGGCACATTTCTGTTTCTCTGTCGTAAATGCCGGTGTAATCGCCATTCACTCCGATGGGCCAGTTCATGGGGCAGGAGCGGATGCCAAGTACATCTTCAATATCGGCCATGAGGTCGAAGGGGTTCTTGCCGAAGTGGTCGATTTTATTGACGAAGGTAAAAATCGGAATGCCCCGGTCAGAGCAGACTTTGAAGAGTTTCTTCGTCTGGGCTTCCACGCCCTTGGCCACGTCGATGACCATGACGGCGGAGTCCACCGCCATGAGAGTACGGTAAGTATCTTCAGAAAAGTCCGCATGCCCCGGGGTGTCCAGAATATTGATGCGGCAGCCCTGGTAGTCGAACTGGAGCACCGAGCTGGTGACAGAAATACCACGCTGTTTTTCAATTTCCATCCAGTCGGAAACGGCATAGCGGGCTGTCTTTCTTGCCTTGACGGATCCTGCCAGATGGATGGCTCCGCCGTAGAGCAGCAGTTTTTCAGTAAGCGTCGTCTTGCCGGCATCCGGGTGGGAAATGATGGCAAAGGTACGGCGTCTTTTTATTTCTTCCAAATCAGTCATGTTTCACCTCAAAATTAAAATAAGCGTCATATCATTATACCCCATGGGGCGGGGCTGTGAAAAGGGATTTTCTCTATAAATGGGGATTGGGGCGCCTCTACATTTATAGAAGGCGCCCTCTTATGAAAAAACCTTTAGAACTGCATTTATTAAAACGAGTGCCACCTGCTTGCAAGGGGGAGAGGACCATGAGGTGGCGAGGGAGGCCGCCGATTGGCGGTCAGGATAGCTATAGAGTATCACATCGCTGCTCAGCCCCGTACACCCTTTTGCCACTACGTGGCATTTCCCCTCAAGGGGAAACAAGAAATTTGAGGAGAAAAACAGAAAGAAAAACAGTGAACCATGTTTCATAAGGACATGGCACTTACAAAACAAAAAAGGGCACCCGAAGGTACCCTTTTTGTTCAAACGATCACAGTGTGAGCGCTCTTTCGAAGTGTTCCTTCAGAATTTTGATGGAACGCTGGAGTTCTTCATTTTCTTCATCGGTCAAATGGAGTTCGATAATGTCTTCCACGCCGTCCTTGCCTACTTTCACCGGTACGGAAGCAAAGCTGTCATGGATGCCGTACTCGCCGTCCAGATAGACGGAGCAGGGAAGGATTTTATGTTCATCATGGTAAATGGCCCGGACCAGTTCGGCGGTGGCAGAGGAAACACCGAATTCAGTGCAGCCTTTCTTGGCGTTTTCAATATTTCCCTCTTCATGGACTTTCTTCAGGATTTCTTCCTTGGAATCCATATGGTAGAGATCCGGCTTTTCCTTCAGCAGTTCATCGATGGGCTTGCCTGCCACTTTGACATGGCTCCAGGGAATCATGCTGGAATCGCCGTGTTCGCCCAGAAGGTAGGCGGTGAGAGAGCGGCGGTTGACTTTGAGCTGGGTAGAAAGCTGCATCTGCAGGCGGGCAGAGTCCAGGGCTGTGCCGGAGCCGATGATTTTCTTTTTCGGCCAGTCCAGTTTGTACTGCAGGTATTCTGCAATAATGTCGCAGGGATTGGAAATGGAAATAATAATGCCGTCAAAGCCGGATTTCTGAATCAGCGGCAGGAATTCCTTGCTGGTGGCAATGGCGCCATCCATCATGTCCAGACGGTTCTGTCCCTGTTTCCGGGGTTTGCCGGATGCATTGATCAGAATATCTGCATCTTTCATATCGTCCATGGTGCCTGCATAGGCCTCAAAATGATGGGGCTGGTAGCTGACGGCATCCAGAAGATCCAGGGATTCGCCGATGGCTTTGTCCATGTTGGTATCGTAGAATACCACTTCATCTGCCAGGCCCTGCACCGCAAACTGGAGGGCCAGATGAGATCCTACATTGCCTGCACCGATAATACCGATTTTCCTTGTTTTAATAGACATACAAATTCCACACTCCTTTTCCTGATTTTCCGGGAATGGGCTGTCAGCACCTTCTCCAGGAAATATACTTCTCTTCTCCTATATGGATTCTGCATTATATTTACCATGCATAGTATAATCACTTTACATGATAATATGCATGTATTATACCACTCCCTGCATAAAGGTTCAAAGGGTAGCGATGGCGGCTTCGCCGTGGATTATAAAAAGGGGCGCGGCTGGCGCCGCAGGTTGTGTAGAAAGGTTACATTCGCTTCAGGGGGCAGACGCCTGCGGCCCCTTTTGCGCGATACTTCCGGTATTGCGAAAGCGCGGCAAAGGAAATGGTGTCCAAAAAATTTCTTCTTGACAAAGTGAAAGGGCCGGCGCTATAATTCAGCCATACGAAACAAGCGATGATGAAGAAGGGGTAATGAGACCTTTTCAGAGAGACAGCGGCCGGTGAGAGCTGTCAGGGGCTGATTATCTTTCCACTTCGGAGACATGGATGAAGAATCCTTCGGGCAGGCCCGTTACAGCCTTTCAAAGATGGCCTTCTGGCAATTTGGGTGGTATCGCGGGTGCTCTCGTCCCTTAGTGGATGGAGAGCGTTTTTTATACCTCGCTCCTTTTTGCCATGGCTAAATTGGGTGGCACCGCGAGAAAAGAGAAGCTCGTCCCATGGGACGTCTTCTCTTTTTGTGTTATTTGGAGGTTCATGATGAAGAGAGTATTCAATTTCAACGCCGGTCCGTCCCCTATGCCCCTGGAAGTGCTGGAGGCTATGAAGGAGGATCTCACCAATTTCAAAAACACAGGCATGGGTATTACGGAAATCAGCCATCGGTCCAAAGAGTTCCAGGATATGCTGGATGAGACAAAGTATCTCCTGCGGCAGCTCATGCATTTATCGCCGGATTATGAAATCGTATTCATCCAGGGCGGCGGCACCATGCAGTTTCTCATGACGGGATACAATTTTCTCCATACCCGGGCTGCCTATGCAGACACCGGCGTATGGGCCCACAAGGCAAGAAATACGGCCGCCTTCTTCGGTGAGACCTACGATGCCAATTCCGCCCAGGACAAAGATTACTCCTATATTCCTGACACCTATGACATCAAGGATGGTACGGACTACCTCTACATCTGCGCCAACAATACTATCTACGGCACGGAATACTGGAAATTCCCGGAGGTGAAGGTGCCCCTGATCTGCGATATGTCTTCAGACATTCTTTCCCGGGACATTGATTTCAACCGGTTCGATATGATCTGGGCCGGTATCCAGAAGAATCTGGGCGCCGCCGGTGTGGCTCTGGCTATCATCAAAAAGAGCCTTCTGGAAACGGCCCGCACCGATATTCCCGAATTCCTGCAGTACCAGACCTTTGTGAAAAAAGATTCTACCTACAATACGCCGCCGGTTTTCTGCATTTATACCCTGAACCGCATGCTTCACTGGATCAAGAATATGGGCGGCCTGAAAGCCATTGAAGAAAGAAATAAGGTCAAAGCAGCCCTGATTTACGACGTGATTGATGAAAGCGGCGGATTCTACCGAGGCCATGCGGAAAAGGAAGCCAGAAGCCGCATGAACATTACCTTCAATCTGGCCAATGAAGCCATGGAGAAGGATTTCGTGGAAAAAGCAAAGGCCCATGATTTCATAGGCGTGAAAGGCCACCGTCTGGTAGGCGGCCTCCGAGTATCCCTCTATAATGCGGTAACGCCGGAAGCAGCGGAAGCGCTCTCCCAGTTCATGAAAGAATACGAAAGAGTCAACGGATAATTTGATTATTTACAGGAGGAAATCATTATGTTCAGAATTTTCATTACTGCCGACGTAGCTAAAGAAGCCAAAGAAATCCTGGAAAAGGAATTTATTGTAGATATCCAGCCGAACATGAAGGAAGAGGAACTGGTAAAAGTCATCGGCGACTATGATGCCATCATTACCAGAAGCCAGACCAAGGTCACAAAGAAAGTCATTGACGCTGCTAAAAACCTGAAGGTCATCGGCCGCGCCGGCGTGGGCATCGACGGCATTGATATAAAGGAAGCCACCCAGAAAGGCATTACCGTAGTCAATACGCCGGAGTCGAATACCATTGCAGCCTGCGAACACACCATTGCCCTCATGCTGTCCATGACCCGCCACATTCCCCAGGCCCATCAGTCCATTATGGAAGGCCGCTGGGACCGGAAGAGCTTCACCGGCATCCAGCTCCTGAACAAGACCGTAGGCATCATCGGCGTAGGCCGGGTCGGTTCCAATGTGGCCAAACGCCTCCAGGCCTTCAACATGAAAACCATCGGTTACGACCCCTATATTCCGCTGGAAAGAGGCAAACAGCTGGGCGTGGAGCTGGTGGACCTGGATACCCTTTTGAAGGAATCGGACTATATCACCCTTCATACGCCTCTCACCGATGAAACCCGCGGCATGATCGGCAAAAAGGAAATCGAAAAGATGAAAGACGGCGTCCGCATCGTCAATGCATCCCGCGGCGCCGTGGTGGACATCTACGCCCTGGCAGAAGCGCTGAAGAGCGGCAAAGTGGCCGGCGCCGGCATCGACGTATGGCCCAATGAACCGCTGAAGCCGGAGGATAACCCCTTCCTGGGCATGACCAATGTAGCTTTGACTCCCCATCTGGGCGCTTCCACCAAAGAAGCCCAGGCCGGCGTTGCCACCGACGTGGCCATCGGCGTCATGCAGGCCCTCCACGGAGAACCGGTAGCCACCGCCGTGAACGCTTCCCCCATTACCAAAGCCACCCTCCATGTCATCCAGCCCTACTTCGACCTCTGCGAACGGATGGGCAATATTGCCATCGACCTGGCCGGCGGCCGCATCAACAGAGTCAATGTAGAATACACCGGTGAACTGGCGGAAACAGAAACAGCGCCCCTCACCACCGCCGTACTGAAGGGTCTCCTGGCACCGGTGCTCCAGCAGACAGTAAACTTCGTCAACGCCCGGGGCATTGCAGAAGAACGCCACATGGACGTACGGGAAGTGAAAGCCAAGAAGGGCCACTATTTCACCAACACCATTTCCCTCACCGTGGACACCGACAAGGGCAGCCACCGCATCACGGGCTCCCTCTTTGACCGGAAGGAAGCAAAAATTGTTTCCATCGACCACTTCCGTGTGGACATCGAACCGAAGGGCTGCATCATCATTGCGCCTCATGAAGACAAACCCGGCATGATCGGCCAGGTGGCTTCCGTTCTGGGCAGGGAACACATCAACATCAACGGCATGCAGGTAGGCGCCGGCAAAGAAGCAGGCACCAACGTCATGGTGGTGGCCGTGGACAAGGACATTCCCTCCGCCCTCATCCCCGCCCTCATGAACATCGACGGCATTCACGACGTCAAAGTCGTTCACTGTGAACATTAAGGAGAACCTATGATACGAATCATCCTTCTCCGCCACGGAGAAACAACCTGGAACATCGAAGGCCGCTACCAGGGGCAGGAAGACACGCCCCTCTCCGAAAGGGGATGGGAACAGGGCCGAAAAGCGGCGCTGGCCCTGAAGGACGTACCCATTGACCGGGCCATTTCCTCCCCCCTCTCCCGTTCCTATGAAACCTGCCGCATGGCTGCGGACTACCATCACCTCACCGTGGCAAAAGACCGGCGGCTCACCGAAATCTCCCACGGCCTGTGGGAAGGCATCCACGCCGATGAAATCGAAGCCCGCTACCCCAAAGAATTCCACCTCTGGCACACACATCCTGAAATGGTACAGATGCCGGAAGGAGAATGCCTGGAAGACGTACGGAAACGGGCGCGGGAAGCCTTCGACGAATACGCAGAAAAATATGACGGCGAAACGGTGCTCGCAGCCGCCCACGACGCCGTAAACAAAGCCATCATCTGCGACCTTCTGGGCCTCGACATGAGCCACTTCTGGCAGATCAAGCAGGACAACGCCTGCATTAACGTGCTGGAATGTGACAAAGGCACCTGGCGCCTGGTCACCTTGAACAGCACCGCCCACCTGGGATACCTGGTAAGCGGTATCGAGCAGAAGGGGTTGTAGGATAAAAGGGAGCTTTGCAAAAATGTGCAATCATTTTTGCAAAGCTCCCTTTTGACATGGGTTCAAAGGGTTCAGAGGGTTCAAAGGGGAAGGTGGCGGCTGCGCCGCAGTTTATAGCCCCCTTCCTTAGGAAGGGGGGTGGCGCCGTCAGGCGACGGAGGATAGGGGCGTCAGGTCTTTGTTTATTTTCGGACCTATCCTCAGGGCTTCGCCCAGCTCCTTCCTGAGGAAGGAGCCCACGTTACGCGCTGAATCTTCCCGCCGGACACTGTCATTCTGAGCCGCAGGCGAAGAATCTCGGTACAAATCTCTTATGAAGCAACTGCTATTAAGTACCAGTCGGCGGGAAGGCTGCCGTTTGGCAGTCAGAGCAGCGGAGAGTATCTTTTCGACTTGCAGCGTGGTACACCCTTTTGCCACTTCGTGGCATTTTCCCTCAAGGGAAAACAAGGCGTTACGTGCTTGCTTTTATGTCATCAGTGCTGCATGACGTAGTGCAAAAGCCTCCTTCCACAGGAAGGAGGTGGCGCCGTAGGCGACGGAGGATAGGGGCGTGGATTAGACGTTAGAAATCGGAAGTCAGACGTCAGACTGCGTTACGTACTAACCTCCCACTCGTCATTCTGAGCCGCAGGCGAAGAATCTCGGTACATGCCGCAATGACTCCGACTAGCTAGCTCACCAGTCCACTAGCTCACTAGCCCACTAACTCACCAGCCCCTCAGCCCTTCATCACAGCCTTAGGCGTTTTATCTTCCGTTTCTCCGGTGAGGCTTTTAGACACATCCGTAGGCACCCGGCGGTAGGGGAATGTTTTGTACACCTCTTTCATGATATCGTCAAGGATGTACACATTCCGCACTGTCCCCTCGTCTTCCGTGGCAAAATAGGTGCCCCGGTCGTCCCGCACGGTGCCGTCGGTTTTCTTATAGCTGTAAATATCCACCATGGCCCTGGTCTGAACGATGGCGTCGCCGTCGTCGAAGAGGAAACGATGGAAAATCCACTGCTGCCACTGAATCACCGGCATAACAACGATATCCGCCCCCGACTCCTCTGCCAGACGCGGCAGATCCGACGGGGAAACCGTGCCTTCATAGCCCGTGGTATCCAGGGTTCTGTAATAGGGATAGCGGAAAATCTGCTTCATTTCGCGGTTCACATAAGAAGCCGCTTCTCCGCCGTTTCCTCTCACCCGGGGCGAAAGAAGAAGCACTGTCCGGGTGTTGTCAAAACACCCCATCTTCCGGTTCATCTCCTGCTCATCCGACGCTTCCGCCAGAAGGCCTATGGACAGGGCAAAAAGAAATGAGAGTAAAAAAGCCATGATTTTTTTCATATTTTTCATGGAAGCCTCCTTTGGGTATAAGGGTTCAAAGGGTTCAAAAGGTTCAGAAGGTTCAGAGGGTGGTGGATAGCCGCTTCGCGGCAATGCTTATAAAGTCAGCGTTACGTGCTGAAATTAACCGTGGGACACTGTGATTCCGGGTGCCAGCGAAGAATCTCGGTACAGGCTGCATATGAAACAACTGATAATTAAAGAAGCGGTAAGCGGACAGCTGCCTCACTAGCCCACCAGCCTCATTCTATCACTTTCTCCTGCTCCGGCCAGCTATAAGATATTTATAAGCAGACAGAAGATTTTTTCTATATGCCTCTTTTTTTAGAATTTACTTTTCCTTTTCCCCTTTTCAAGCGAAATAGGAAATTTTCTGCCTGCGGTCATCCTGTTTCCTCCGCGGTCCTTCCATCTCCTCGGCGGTCATGAACGGTGCTCCGAAGTATTCCGATTTCATCGTTTCTTTCTACTTTTCGGCCCGTGGGCAGGCAAACGGTCTCATGCTATAATCGAATCATAAGAGAACAATCACGCCAAAATGTCCGGAGGGAATTCTGTATGCCGTTCCTTTTTTTCTGGTGCCTTTTTCTATGCACCATTGATACATACCTTGTATTTGCCTATAAAACCGATTTAACCGAAACCTTTCAGCAGAAAATGGCCTATTTCCTTGGCGGCCACATTGCCTTTGTATACAATCTCTGTTTCCCATGGATGGTCTGGTTCATGATGGATGAGCTGCGCCCTGCGCTGATATGCATTTACCTGCTTCTCAACTACTGCACCCTCCTCCGCATGATGCACGTGGACTACCATGGCCTCATCAATGCCCTGTGGGGCGATGCTGCGCGCCACCGCCGCTTTGCCAACCGTTTAAAGATGGAAAAGCTGTGCTGCGCCCTTTTCCTTGGTATTTCTACCTGGCTCTTCAGTATGCTGGGATTTCTTGTGAAATTATAAAAGCCCCGTGAAATCATTTCACAGGGCTTTTTTCATACCTTGAAATAGCTGCGGAGATAATCCACGAAGATTCTGACCGGCGTGGACTGGAGCATGGGCTGCTTGTAAATCAGGTGGCTGGGCCTGAGGAGCGGCCGTTTCTGCTTGTCGTAAATCATTTCCCGATTCACCTGGGGCGCGCACTTGGGCAGGAGGTCCGCCGGAATGAGGGAGTGGCCGAGGCCCTGGTTCACGATTTCCACACAGGTAAGGCAGTCGGACACGGTGAGCATGAAATGGGGAGAATCGGTGAAGTTCTGCCTCCACCACCGGGTGCGGAGCTCGTCCAGGGACGGGTCGCTCCGATAGCGGATGGACGGCTGGTCCGGCAGGGTGCTGTAGTCGATTTTCTTAGCGGAGATCAGGTACAGCGGCGCATCCTCCAGCAGAATGTCAGCGTCCGGCCATTCCTGGTTTCCCCGGACGATGGCCAGATGGATATCCTCCTTCTTCACCAGCTTCACCAGCTCATCGCTGGTGTCGGTGGTGAGGGAAATCTCAATGTCGCTGTACTTATCCACAAAGCCCTTCAGAATGGCAGGCATGTGGGACTGGGCAAAGGACTGGCTGGCGCCGATGCGGAGAACCCCGGAAATGGAATTCGGTTCATGGGTCACGTAATTCTTCATGTCCTGGTACTGCTGCAGCTCCTTTTCCGCAAAGGAGAAAAGACGGTTGCCGGCATCGGTGAAATGGACCCCTTTATTGGTGCGGATAAATAAAGGACAGCCGATTTCCTTCTCCATCTGGCTCAGACGATAGGTCAAAGAAGGCTGGGTCATGAAAAGCCGCTTGGCCACCTTATTAATGCTCCGTTCCTCGCGAAGATAAATCAGGATTTTCCAGTCCGTGTTGTTCATTGAAATACCCCTTACTAACCAAAGTCAAACGACCAAGGTATAAAAATATTTTGGTATAAAATTATTTTATTAGATTATACCATATTTTCGTCAAGAGAAGTAGGGGAAAATAATAGGCCGCAAAGCGGCCCGAGTTCAGAGGGTTCAAAGGGTTCAAAGGGTTCCACGCCTATTGGGCGCGAAAGGGGCGCGCGGCTTCGCCGCAGGTTGTGTAGAAAGGTTGTGTTCGCTTCGCTCAGGGGGCATGGATGAAACGATAGAAGTCAGAGGTCAGACGTCAGGCTGCGTTACATACCAATCTCCCGCCGAACACTGTCATTCTGGGTCGGTCAGCCGACAATAGGAAGGCCCTTTTATGGGCAGGCTAAGGGCCAACTTTGGCCGACTTGCGCATTCTATGCAGAATGCGCACAGTACGTGGAACTTTGGCGACAAATGCTATTAAATACCAATCGGCGTGGGGCTGCCGTTTGGCAGTCAGGTCAGCATAGAGCAGACTTCCCCCACCGGGGTGGCAAAGGAACTGGATTTGTAGCAACCCGAAAATCCAGTGACATGCTTCCCTTTAGGATGCACAGCGAACACATTTTGAAGGAGCGCCAGCGACGCGCAAAATGTAGTGAGTCGTTTCACCTTTAGGTGGAAGTCCCGCGAAGCGGGAATAGGGGGGGACATTTCCATCGCGCCGCAGGCGCGGTTGTACGGTTTTATCTTTTCCCACGGGCGAAGCCCGGTTTTAAAGATTTTATTCAAACTGGCGCCCCTTATTTTTAAAGGCGCCCACCTTCATTTACCATTTACAATTCACCATTTACCATTTCTAACAAGGTGTCCCCCTTGGCCCTCCTGCACCTTCTGCCCCATTTTCTTTCAAATAAACTCCCTTGGATATTCGTACAGTTTCTTCGTTCTTTCCTTATAGTCCGGAAGCCAGCGGGCCATGAGGGCGTGGAAGCGCGGGGTGTGGCCTGTTTCCAGAAGGTGGTTCAGTTCATGCACCACCACGGACTCGATGCATGCCTCCGGCTTGGTGATAAGGTCCAGGGCGAAGGTAAGCTCCCCGGTCCCAACATTACAGCTGCCCCAGCGGCTTTTGAGGATGCGGACGTTGAAGGAGGAAGGCTTCACACCCATGCGGGGCGCCCAGATGGCAATGTATTTGTCTATGACCTTCTTCAGTTCTTCCTTCATGAGCTTTTTGTAAGCACCGGGAAAATCTTTGGTTCGTGGCGTAATCATAATGCATAGCCTGCCGTCTTCCACCTCCGCAAAGCTCACGGCACAGTGAAAATAAGCGATGGGGTATTCTTTGCCAAGGAAATAATGTTTTTCTCCACTGCCATAGTGATAGTGAGGGATATCGGGCATCTTTGCCAGTTTTTCCTTAATCCAGGCATCCTTGGAAGCGACGAAATCTTCCGCTTCTTTCAGAGGCATGGCCGCCGGTGCAGACACTAGAATTTTTCCTGTTCTGGAAATCCGAAGATAAATGGCCCCTATCCCAGGCGTAAATGTAATGGTCACGGGATAAGGAAATTTTCTTGTTCCCTGTTTCACTGTTCTAATGACTTTCTTCCCAGACTGCTTTCTCATATCGTTTTCCCCGATTTCATAAAAAGAAACAGAGGTGCCCTAGGGAAGCGCTGATTAAATCGTTATCGGATTTCATTCTTGTATTTTTATTCAATGCAAGGAATAAGTCGACGCGAATAGCGAGCTATTTAAGGAGACTTATGACGTAGCATTGGATAAAAATGCATATGAAATTTGATTCTGCGAATTAATCAGTGCTTCCCTAGATATGCACCCCTGCCATTTCAACAAATATTACACCTTTGTGCTTTCCTGCAGCACATGATCATCCGTTTCAAAGAGAGCCTTTGCGAATTCCTCGGGATTGAAGCGGTCCAGATCATCTTCCCTTTCGCCCAGGCCGATCCACTTGATAGGCACATGGAGCTCTTCATGAACAGAGAGAACTACACCGCCCTTGGCAGTGCCGTCCAGCTTCGTCAGCACCACGCCGGTGAGCGGAACGATTTCCCCGAAATTCTTTGCCTGGCTGATGGCATTCTGTCCGGTGGTGGCATCCAGCACCAGAAGGGTCTGGTGAGGCGCATCGGGAATCACCTTCTTCACCACCCGGCTGATTTTGCCCAGTTCTTCCATGAGGTTCACCTTCGTCTGGAGACGGCCGGCGGTGTCGATGAGCACCACATCTGCTCCTCTGGCCTTGGCGGCGGATACGGCGTCAAAAGCAACCGCTGCGGGGTCCGCCCCTTCCGCATGCTTCACGATATCCGCTCCCGTCCGTTCTGCCCAGATGGTAAGCTGCTCCGACGCAGCGGCGCGGAAGGTATCGGCCGCCGCCAGAAGGACCTTCTTTCCTTCCTTGTGGAGACGGCCGGACAGCTTGCCGATGGTGGTCGTCTTGCCTACCCCGTTCACCCCGACCACCAGAATCACCTCCGGATGGTGGGTATACTCCTCCGCCGCCGTATCGTCCTTCAAAAGCTCCTTCACCGTCTTCTCCATGAAGGGCATAACTTCCTTCGTATTGTGGATGGTACCTTCCGTCACACCCCGGCGGATCTGCCGCATCAGGTAATCCGTGGTGCGGACGCCGATGTCCCCGGACAGGAGCACCATTTCCAAATCTTCCAGGAAATCCTCATCAATCTGGGCATAGCCGATGACTACGCTTTCAATATTCTTGATCAGACTCTGCTTGGTCTTCGTGAGACCCTTCTTGATTTTGTCAAAAAATCCCATGCTCATTCCTCCGAACATACAATAATATATTCTTATTGTACCATGAATGACATGGAAATAGGAAAAATAAAGAACAGGGAAACCGATTCTGCCATGGGAAAACACAGAAAAGTCACTTAAACTTTCATGTATCTCTAATACTCATAACTGTCATATTCATGCCCTCAAAATCAGCAAACATAATTTCTGATTTTCCTATTCCCATTTCCCATTCTATCATGTATAATAAAAAACAGATGAGAGTGTGGAAAAGGTCCGGGGAGTGGCCACAAAAAAATACCCGGTTCCTGATCCCGCTGCAAGCCATCTCGCATAGATGAATACATAAGAGCTCCGGGTCTCCAGCCCGTTCGATGCGTTCTGAGTTTTCAAATCCTTTCCGGCCGAGAACTCAAGAAGAAAATCATTCGCAGGCGCGATATGAAAGCCTGAAGAAAGCGTCCTTCTATGGATCGGATAGTTTCGCCATGGAATCTATCTGTGCGCACGCTTTTTTCAGGCTTTTCGTAGTGGTTTGAAATGAATATAAAAAGCACCAGCCCCACAAAGGGCCGGTGCTTTTTTAATAGGGCCTGTGTCGGGATTAAAATTGGAATCATGGGCAGCGAGAAGCCATCATCTGCCCCGCCTTCCGCCGTCATCCTGAGCGACAGCGAAGAATCTCGGTAAGAACAGCCATTGTACGAATGGCAGGTAAATACCGGTCGGCGGGGCAGCATCTGGTGATTTAACTATTTGATACACTTTCAATCATGCTTTCCCAGCCTTTCTCCTATTCTATTCAGGCTGCGCTCTGTCTTCCAGTTCTCCTTCGATATCAAGGTACAGGGACTGCAGCTTGTCCAAGGTTTCATCCGCCGCCTGCCAGAGGCCCCTCTTTTCTGCTTCCAGCAGGGTTTCGGTAATACGCTGCAGGGCCCAGGGGTTTACTTCCTTCATCCAGTCCTGCATATTTCTATCCAGTGCATATTTTTCCGCCAGTTTCTCATACATCCAGTCTTCCATGACCTGACTGGTGGCGTCCCACTGGAAGCTGATGGATACGCGGCTGGCCAAATCAGCGGCCCCTTTGTATCCATGTTTCATCATGCCCTTTATGAATTTAGGATTCACCGTTTCCATACGGAAAACCCTTTTGGCCTGTTCCTGCACGGTGCGCACTTTGATACTGCCCTTATCCGTGCTGTCTCCTTCATAGGAATGGGGCGCCCTGCCGGAGAGGCTCCGCACGGCAGCGATGAGACCGCCGTGGTAGGCATTGTAATCGTCGCTGCTCATCATATTGGTTTCATGGTTGTCTTCATTTTTTACTGTCACATCCATATGGGAAAGCCTTTCCTTGAAAAGCTCCGGTTTATAGGCACCTTTAGACTTACTTCCGTAGGCGTGGCTGCCCCAGCGGACGAAAACGCGGGAGAGGTCATCCAGGTTCTCCCAGTTTTTAGACTCCAGAAGGGCGGATACACCGGCGCCGTAGGTACCGGGTGCATCGCCGAAAATGCGGTAGCATGCCTCCCGCCAGGCCTCTTCAGTCGTCATTCCCTTTTCTTTCATAAGGCCGCTTTCATGAAGGGCATGTTTACGGATGAAATTGTCTTCCTCCTGTTCCGGAAGGGAGGCCGCCAGGAGAACCGCCCGGTCCATGAGGGACACCACCGCCGGCATGGTGTCCCGGAAGAGTCCGCTGATCCGTCCGGTCACATCCAGTCTGGGTCTTTTAAGTTCTGCAAGAGGAATGGGCTCGAGACGCTTTACATAGAGGCTTCCTTTTTCCCAAAGGGGACGGATGCCCATAAGATAAAGAAATTCCGCAATGCACTGGCCGTGGCTTCTCATGTTGGCGCCGGACCAGAAGACCATGCCTATATTTTCCGGATATTTCCCTTCATCCCTGATGTACTGGGCAATCACCTCATCGCCCAGCGCCTTTCCCACTTCCCAGGCCGCTTTGGTGGGAAGCCTTCTGGGGTCTATGCCATAGAAATTGATGCCCGCCGGAAGAAGGGATACGCCGCCGGCGTGGGGCGAACCCGACGGTCCGGGCATAATATATTTCCCTTCGATTCCCTCCAGGGTATGGTCCATTTCATGCTTCGTGCCGGATAGTCTCCTGTAAAGGTCATGGCAGATGAAGAGGGCCATTCCTCTTGCCTTCTCTTTCCATTCTCCGCTTCCTCCTGTCATGAAGTCCAAAGACAGCGCCCTTTCCATCCCCTCTTGGCTGAACTGATTTTCCTGCAGACATTTGACAAACCGGGCAGCTTCATTTCTAATCAGGCCCATCATCTCACTGCCTGTCACGTTTTCCGAAAGAAGCACCTGAGCTTTTTCCGTGAGCTCTTTCACCGAATATCCCCGTTTTTCCGCAAACAGCTCAAAAATGGAGGGAATATCTCCATTGGGCTGCCGCATAAGCTGTAGGATTTCATCGGACAGGATATCCCCTTCCGGCATCCTCCCCAGGATATGAAGGCCCACATGGCATTCACTGTTTTTCAGATCCTCTATATACCCGTGAAGCCTGCCCAGATAGGCGGAAAACATTTCTCCTTCCTCATAGGGCACTTCGCCGTCCAAACCGGCCTTTTCCGCCAGCCTCCGTATCATCGGTTCCAGCCGCTGTGCCGTTTCCGGTTCCGTTTTCAGGAAATGAGCGTATTCGTCCATTTCCTTCTCCAGTTCCGCCAGCTCATCATAGGTGCCGGCATCCGCCATGGGCGCCGGCATATGGTCCACCAGACAGGCACTGCCCCGCCGCTTGGCCTGTATGCCTTCCCCGGTAATGGTCATATGATAGGGATACACGTTAGGAAGAAAGCCTAATGCCAGATCCGGATAACTGCCGCGGTCAAGGCCTGTCCCTTTCCCCGGCAGCCATTCCAGATTGCCATGGGTTCCTACATGAATGACGGCGTCTGCTTTCCAGATGTCCCTTATCCACTGGTAGTAGGCCAGATACTGGTGGGTAGGGGCGATGTAAGGATCATGGTAGATTTTCGCCGAATCAAATCCATAACCACGAGGCGCCTGCACCGTGATGAATACATGACCGTCCAGTACGCCGGGCACCAGGATATTTCCCTTTTCATCCACCATGACAGTCCCCGGCGCCTTTCCCCAGTCCTTTTCCATCTGAACTTTCACGTCATCAGGGAAGGAGCGGAAGAAATCTTCATACTGTTTTGCGCTCATCTTCTCACAGGCGGCTTCCTGCTCTTCCGTCATCAGGGATATGTCATTGGTGGCACCGGCGGTGATAAGCTCTGCCAGCTCCTTTCCCGATGAAGGCACCCGGTCAATGGCATAGCCCTCTTCCTTCATTCTTTCCAGCAGCAGGCGCACACTTTCCATGCTGTCCAGGCCGAAGGCGCTCCCTATGTTGGAATTTTTCGGCGGATAATTATGGAAAATAATGGCAATCTTCTTATCCCTGTTTTTCTTCCTGTGAAGATTGGCCCAGGCGCCGGCCTTTTTTACCATGGCGGAAATCCGCTCCCCCAGGGGCCGATATTCCACCTCTCCCGTCTCCTTCACATGCTTGGCCGCTATGGGCACCCCGTGGATGATACCGTCAAATTCCGGCATGGTTACGCTGATGGACACCTCCATGGCATTCATGCCTTCCAGAGACTTTCTCCATTCCTCCTCCGGCATGAGCAGGGAATAGCACTGCAGTACAGGGACTCCCATTTCATGGACGGTTTCCCTGGAAATGGAACCGGAAGTGGTGAAGGAGAATTTCATCACATTCACCAGACTATCAATCACCGGCTTTCCATTCTTCATGAAATACCGGTGAAACACCTCATCCAGCGAGGGCATGCCCAGCTTCGTATCAGGCAGACCGTTGGTAAAGACAGGAATCACATTGAGCCCCTGCCTTTTGGCCTCTTCAATGAAGGCATCCTGGTATTTCGTATCACCCCATATCCATTCATCCCGGTAAAACAGGAAACCCATCGTCGGGCGGCCCGGAACGCAGAACTTTTCCCGGTACCCATCCAAATCCGTCATATACCGTTCCTTCATGCCCGGATGATACAGGCCTGCCCAGCAGAGCGGGCACGGCACCGCCGGCTTTTCCGCAGAGCCATCAAAAAGAGAAGCGCCATAGAGCCACAGGTTCCTGTAATTTTCCAGTCCACCGTAGAAACTATACTTCTTAATGGTCCTGATTTCCTCTTCTTCAATCCACCGCCGGCACTCCTCCTCCGCCGAACCGGCAGCATCCATGTAGTACGGAATCCTCCGGCCCTCCAGAAAAGCCAGGCACTGCTGCCAGAACTTCGTGCGGATGGTATTTCCCATAAATTTAATCATCACCAGGGACGCTCCCTCAAAGGCAGATACATAAGTACCAAAGCTGTCCCCATCGGCAATCTTAATGGTACGACATTCTTCGGCCAGCAAGCCTTCCTGCTGCAGTGCCTTCATGGCCCGGTTCATCATGAAATACCGGCGGTCCACATTGGTTGCATAAATGAGTTTCACTGCCATTGATTTTCTCCTATCTGTAAAATGGAAACAGCCATTCACTCCGCATCCTCAAAAAGTTCCGGATACACCGCCCGTGCACTGGCTTCCATGGCATCGGTGATATGCTGGCTCATGACATACTTGTACTTCTCCGGAAAGGGAATGAGCCTTCCGTTTTTGACAGCCTTCACGTCACGGTATGCCGGATTTTCCATGATTTCCCGGGCAAATTCCTTCTCATCATCCCCTGCCTTCACCTTCCACACCGGCAGGAGAATCACATCGGGATCGATTTCCGGCAGGATTTCCATAGACAAATAGGCATTGGTTCCCTTTGGCACATCGTACCGGGCAGCGCCGTCCTTCACATGGGCCATGACCAGCACCTCACTGAAAAGCGTTCCCTTCTTACCAAGGATTCCACGGAAAGAAAGACCTAAAGCGCATCTCTCCTCTCCCGGTCCAATGGAAGAAAGTTTCTCTTCCAGTTTTGCTTTTTTCGATTCCATTTCCTGTACCATGGACTCCCCGGCTGCTTCCTCATGCACCGCCTTTGCCACACCTCTCACCTTGACTTCCATTTCATCCCAGTTGGCAGCTATCACAGATACATACACCGGAATGCCGGAACTCCGAAGCACATTGGTCACATCTGCAGGCATGGCCGTAGAAGAAATCACCAGATCCGGTTTCAATGCCATGATCTGCTCCACGTCATTCCCCACACGATGGGGAATGCGATCCGCCTTATCCGCCGGCAGGAAAGAAATATCCGTATTTCCGGAATATTTGGAAATCCCGATGACCCTGTTCTCATCCACCAGATCTAAAAGAATTTCATCTGTGCCATAAGTAAGAGACACTATACGGGAGGGATGAGCAGGTACAGAAACTTCCCTCCCCGTATCATCCTCCACCTGCCGTATGTCCTCTTTGGGCAGCGATTTTCCACAACCTGAACCGACTAGAACTCCTAATATGAGGAACATAATAAGTACCAGTCTGCACTTCAAAGCAGCACCTCATAAAAAATAATATAATCAACCTCAAAGATCCTTACTGCAGAAAATGCACGTCAAAACGGCCATGGATTCTTCATTATCCGGCCGCTTTAACATACCATCAGAACTTATATCCGTACGTCAATATCCAGTTAATAGGAGTTGAGCTATAATGGCTGGACGTGTGATTAATATTATCATCGCGATCCAAAATATTATTCACTGTCAAACTAATATCATTGTCTTTGTTCGGTGAATATTTCAAATTCAATGCAGTCAACAGATAAGGTTTTTCATCAAAAGAATGGTCACTGGTTGGTGAAAGAACCCGATCGGCCAAATAATTAGCATTCAACGCTGCTGACCATTTATCTTTTTGATAGGATACTCCTGCATTCAATATGAATCTCCCATAAGTTCTATCCCAATAATTTTTATCACCGGGCTTATCTGAATTCGTTTTCGTTTTGGGATCCTGCCAGGTAATTCCTGTATGCCATGTCAAATTTTCATTCTGTTTAATGGTTACAGAAGCTTCCAAACCATGATTTTTAAAATCTTCATTTCTGGCAAACCACTTATCGGCATAAGCCCCTCTCCCTTTAGAATAAGAAATATTGTCTTTGATTCGTTCTTCAAACAGTGCTACTTTATACTGAACTTTATCTGTTTCCTTTTTCCAGCCCAACTCATAATGTTGTCCTTTTTCAGGTTTAAGGCTCGAATCACCGATGAGGTTCACTCCGGCACGGGTTCCGTCAGAATACATTTCGCTGAATGTAGGCAAAACAAATGACTGTCCTGCACTTGCATAAATGCTTTGATTCTGATTAAGTTTATGGATGTACTGTACCTGTCCACTGAAATTATTGAAATTCTTATCTTCTGCTGCGCCGGTTGTCCAAGTTTCTCGTGCTGACAGAATGATTTTATCCAAATCCGTCAGGTCTCTATCCCAAGATCCAAAAACAGAAAAAATATTTCTGGAATAATCATTCTTTTTAATTCCGGCAGAATAGTCTTCATATTCATTTCTTTCCCAGCTTGTTCCCAAGAGGAAAGTCTGCCTTTTTCCCGTCCACAATTTCTGAAAATCATATCCATAGGAGAGGTTTTTTTCCTTGTTCCATACGGCAGAAGGTTTTTCGTATAAAGTCCCAATTGAGCTTCTATAATCATGCCCATGAGTTTCCAGCGTATTTCTATTGTAGTAAAGATGCCCGCTGTATCCATTTTCATCATGGTAATTTAATTGAGCAAAGTCTTTATCTCTCTCATATTTTCGGTCATAGCGAACTGCACCACGATAAGATGAAGGCGTTCCGCGCTGGAATGTATATTCCCAATTATTCGTCGATTCATCATGATTATACAGAAAATCAAGAGAATCATTGAATTTATAGGTAGCAAGGAAATCATTTTTCTCTGCTTTTTTAAATCTCATTCTCATCTCTTTGGACGTTTTAGTTCTCACAGGATAGTCCGCAGATGGCCAGGTAGAAGATATAAGGCCGGTATCTCCCCATTTGTTATAATGGTAGGCAAATGAGAGATCACCCGCATTGGCTGAAACTTTATAGTCCTGCTGTCCATAGTTACCTAATCCTACCTGCACTTGATCAGGTAATTTCTTCTTCGTGATTATATTGATCACACCTCCGGTGGCCTGACTTCCGTACAGAACTGCACCGCCCCCTCTAATGACCTCCACCTTTTCAATGCTTTCCAAAGGAATATCTTCCAAATTATATTTTCTTCTCCAGTTAACAGGGGTTCCATTAACCATAACCAAGGTACCATCTTCAACCCCACGCATTATAATCTTGCTGGTCATAGAGTTGGCTGCCGTGCCATTAGAACCCATACTGTTGTAAACTACACCATCAAGAAATGAAAGTGCCTGTTGTAAATTAGTTTGTCCTGTCTGCTGGAGCTGTTCACTGGTAACAACCTGTGTACTCTCGCCCACATTTAAATCCTTTGACGCATATCTTGTGGCTGTTACAGTAATTGGCGCTAAGTCATAGACCGGCATGTCAGCAGCCAGTGGCTGTTCCATCCCGCCGGCAGCTGTCAAGAATAATCCCATCAACAAAAAGGTCTTCATTTTCTGATTCATACGTACCCTCCCGCTTTTTTGACATAAAAAAAGAGAACTGAAAAAAAGCGCAGTGCGCTCCAGTTCTCATATTCCCCATAATAATATGCAAAAGCCTTAATGTATTACCTTGTTGTTATAATTATTATTCAATCTTCATTCATTATCCTCTTCTTTTATTTTATTGTCAAATATCAATGTGCAATTTTTTATGCTCTTTCATGCCCTATCCTCTGCCGCCTATGGTGGCGGAGCAGTCTAGCCATTTACATTGCTATGCTTTTCGAAGGGAGATTTCTCGACAACCGTTCACTGGCTCCATGAAAAATGATACTCACTCCGTCATGTACCTCCGCTCGAAATGACAGGGCGGCGGGGTGTCTCTGGTGCTGTAGGGACCAAAGGCTGGAGGCAGGGCTGGGACGGGATTAAAGCCGTAGAGAAACCATCATCCGCCCCGCCTTCCGCCGTCATCCTGAGCGACAGCGAAGGATCTCGGTAAGAGCAGCCTTTGTCTGATATACGGGTAAATACCGGTTGGCGGGGCGATGGCTCTATGACTTCCGCCCTATTCTCCGCCGCCTAACGGCGGCACCTCCTTCCTGAGGAAGGATGCTTGGCATATGCGGCGGCGAAGCAGCCCGGTCATTTACGGTGCTTTCTGATTCGACAGGAGATTTCTCGACTCCGCTTCGCTCCGCTCGAAATGACAGGGGGGCGGGGTTCCTGCCTTACAATCGGCATCAAATCGCAATCACCAGAAATCAGCCGTCTTTGGCTCCTCCCTATCCCGCTTCGCGGGACTTCCCCCCTCCGGGTGGCAGAATAGCTCGCATATAAGCGATAGATTCACAGGCTTGGGTAATGCGGTGGAATAAAAAAAGCATGGTTCCCAGGGGTTCCATGCTTTTTCTATATCAGTTGTTTTTCAGCTGTTTTTCCACTTTTTCCAGTGCCATTTCCAAGGTGTGCCAGCCCAGGGTGGCGCATTTGACGCGGACGGGCATCTGGGAGATGTCTTTCAGGGTGATGGCGGCTTCCAGTTCTTCCAGCTTAGAGTCGTCGGTAACTTTGCCGCGAATCATGTCGAGGAAGAGGCGGCAGAGGCGGAGTCCTTCTTCCACGGTTCTTCCCTGGAGAAGTTCGGCCATCATGGCGGTGGAGGCCTGGCTGATGGCGCAGCCGGAGCCGGTGTAGGCGAGGTCGGTGATGATGCCGTTTTCTACTTTGGCTTCGATGTCGATGTCGTCGCCGCAGCTGGGGTTATGGCCGTGTTCGTGGACGGTGGGGCTTTCGATTTTGCGTTTATTGGTCTTATCTCTGTTGTATTCCAGGATAAGGTCGGTGTAGAGCTGTTTTAATTCCATCAGTCGTCGTACCCCATCACTTTCCGAACGTCCTTCAGTTCCTTGAGGAAATAGTCCACTTCGTCCACGGTGTTGTAGAAGTAGAAGGAGGCGCGGCAGGATGCGTTGATGCCCAGGTAGTAGTGGAGGGGTTCGGCGCAGTGGTGGCCGGTGCGGATGCAGATGCCCTTGGCGGAGAGAATCTGGGCCACGTCGTGGGGATGGACACCTTCCACTTCAAAGGCCACGAGGCCTTCTTTTTCTTCGGGATTTGTCGGCCCGATGATGTGGATGAAGGGGAGTTTCTTCATACCTTCCAGGCATCTGGTGACGAGTCTTCTTTCCTGGGCCCTGATTTCATCGTAGCCGATGGCTTCCACGTACTTGATGGCAGCCACAAGGCTTACGGCACCTTCCACGTACTGGGTGCCTGCTTCAAATTTGGCGGGCAGTTCGGCGAAGGTGGTTTCCTGTTCGTGTACGTCTTCAATCATGTCGCCGCCCATCAGGAAAGGTTCCATGTCGCTGAGCAGTTCTTCTCTTCCGTAAAGGACGCCGATGCCGCCCATGGAGCACATTTTGTGGCCGGAGAAGGCGAAGAAGTCGCAGCCCAGGTCCTGGACGTCCACTCTCTTATGGGGCGTGGACTGGGCGCCGTCGAGAACGACGATGGCGCCGTGGGCGTGGGCCCTTTCAATAAGGGGCTTGGGGTCGAAGTCGATGCCCAGTACGTTGGACACTTCGGCAAAGGCGAAGAGTTTCACCCGGGGGTCGTCGATTTTCTTCAGTTCTTCTTCCGGGAAATGGCCGGTTTTCTTATCTACATAAATATAGTCCAGCACGGCGCCGGTTTTCTGTGCCACCCGCTGCCAGGTGACCAGGTTGGAGTGGTGCTCTGCAATGGTGATGAGAATGTGGTCTCCCTTGTGGAGATGGGTTTCGCCGTAGGAGCGGGCCACCAGGTTCAGGGATTCGGTGGTGTTCCTTGTATAGATGATTTCCTTTGCACTTTGGGCGTTGAGGAATTTCCGCACCACTTCCTTGGAGGTGTCGTAGGCTTCGGACGCGGAAATGGCGAAGATGTGGGCGCCTCTGTGGGGGTTGCCGTTTTCATGGAGCACATAGTTCGCCACGGCGTTCACCACGGGCAGGGGCCTCTGGGTGGTGGCGGCGTTGTCGAAGTAGACGATCTGATGGCCGTTCACCTTTGTATTGAGGATGGGGAAATCTTTTCTGATTAATTCGCTGTTCATTATATCTCCTTCGAATCCAGTTTCTGCCTGAGTTCTGTAATAATTTCTTCTCTCACCGATTCATCCATGCCGTCGATGATGGGGCGGATGAGGGCTTCGATGACGATTCTCCTGGCTTCTTCCAGGGAAAAGCCGCGGCTCATGAGGAAATAAATGGTGTTGGCGTCCAGCTGTCCTGCGCTGGATGCATGATTTCCTTGAACGTCGTCTTCCGTGCAGAGGAGGAGGGGCAGGGAAATATTTTTAGTCTTCGGGGAAAGCTGGATGGCATAGTCCCCTTCGTCACCGACGGAGCCGCTGCAGCCTTTTTTGAAATCCAGGGTACCCCGGAAGATTTTCTTCGATTCATCGTCCAGTGCGCCTTTCACGTCGATTTCCGCATGGGTCTTCCTGCCTACGTGGTCGATGTGGTAGAAGAAATCGAGGTGCTGCTTTTTCGTTCCCGCATACACCGCTTTTTCCGTCATGGCGGCATGGTCTCCGGCAAGGAGGCCGTAGCTGTGAACGTAAATATTTTCTCCACCCAGTTCGGCGGCGGAGAAATCGGCACGGGCCCCTTCTGCCAGCACAGTGTGGCGCTGGTCGAAAACTGCCACACCGGAAAGGCCCGTTTCCAGACGGGATACCTTGAGGCAGGCGTTTTCGGAAAGGTTATAGTAGGCCCCTGCCAGGCAGGTGCCCTTCTTCGTCTCTCCCTTCAGTACCCAGACGAGGTTCAGGGATGCTTCCTTTTCCAGATGGAAGAGGAAGGTGCCTGCAAAGTCCGATACATCGCCGTCGCCGGAAAGGGTGATGGTGAGATCCGCCTTTTCGCCGGCGGGGATGGTAATGGTATAGTGACTGCCCTTTTCCAGAGCTTTCACCGTTTCTTCGGAGGCGCCCCTGAAGTTTTCAGGAAGGGCGCCGCCTTCCTTCACATGGGAAAGGTCTGAGAATACAGGCCTGTTTTCCTTCTCCGGCGCTTCAAAGGCCACGGGAGTGTCGTTGGTGTGAAGGTAACGGTATGTGAGGAGAGGCAGCCGGTTGATTCTGATGTCTTCCATAATGCCTCCTTATCCTATGGCCCCTTCGAATTCAAGATCGATGAGGCGGTTCATTTCTACAGCGTATTCCAAGGGAAGGGCTTTGGAAATGGGTTCTGCAAAGCCCCGAACCAGCATGGCCTTAGCGTCTTCTTCCGTAAGGCCCCGGCTCATGAGGTAGTAAATGTCCTCGTCCGGAATGCGGCCGATTTTGGCTTCATGCCCCAGGTCGATATCATCATTTTCGATAATAATATCGGGGATGGTGTCGGAGCGGGACTCATTGTCCAGCATAAGAGATTCACAGCTGATGGAACCCTTGGTGCCCCGGGCGTTGGGCCCGATGTACACCACGCCCCGATAAATGGCGGTGCCGCCGGCCTTGGAAATGGATTTGGAGTTAATGGTCATGGACACGTCTTTCCCCAGGGCTTCCACCTTGGAGCCGGTATCCAGGAACTGTCCCTTGCCGGCAAAGGTAATGCCGGTGAATTCGCAGGTGGAGCGGTCCCCTTTGAGTACGGTGTCCGGATAGAGGCAGGACGTATGGGATCCGAAGGATCCGGATACCCAGATCATATGACCGTCCTCTTCCACCAGGGATTTCTTGGTGTTCAGGTTATACATGTTCTTCGACCAGTTTTCAATGGTGGAGTAACGGAGGGTGGCTCCCTTCTTCACGAAGAGTTCCACCGCCCCGGCGTGGAGGTTGGCCACATTGTAGCGGGGGGCGGAGCAGCCTTCGATGAAATGGCAGGTGGCCCCTTCTTCTACGATAATGAGGGTATGCTCAAACTGGCCTGCCCCCGGCGCATTGAGCCGGAAATAGCTCTGCAGCGGCATCTTCACATGGACGCCCTTCGGCACGTAGACAAAGGAACCGCCGGACCATACGGCGTAGTGAAGGGCTGCAAATTTATGATAGTTCGGGGTGATGAGTTTTCCGAAATAGGGTTTAATCAGTTCCGGATACTTCTTCACCGCCGTTTCAAAGTCAACATAAATGACTCCCTGTTCCTCCAGTTCTTTCTGGATATTGTGGTACACCACTTCGGAGTCATACTGGGCGCCTACACCGGCGAGAGATTTCTTTTCCGCTTCCGGAATACCCAGCCGGTCGAAGGTTTCCCTGATATTTTCCGGCAGGTCTTCCCAGCGGGCCTTCATGTCCGTCTTCGGGCGGACGTAGGTATCGATGTGCTCCATATCCAGCTCCGAAATATCCGGCGCCCAGGGCGGCACATCCAGTTTGTTGTAGATTTCCAGGGCCTTCAGCCGCTTTTCCAGCATCCATTCCGGTTCATCCTTTTCTCTGGAGATTTCCCGGATCACGTCTTCCGTGAGGCCCCTGTCTGCCTTGTAGGAATACTCCACCCTATCCTTCACATCATAGATACTGCGGTTAATATCCTCTACCTGGCTCTTTTTCTTTTCTTCAGCCATGGCTACACCTCACTGCGGTATGCATCAAAGCCGTTGGTTTCGATTTCATCCACCAGCTCCGGTCCGCCTTCCTTCACAATGCGGCCGTCAATGAGGACGTGCACGTATTCGGGGGTGATGAACTTCAGAATCTGGTTCAGATGGGTAATGATGAGAAGGGAATTATTCTCATTGTGGTATTCGGAAATATTCTTGGAAACGATGCGCACTGCGTCCACATCGAGGCCCGAGTCCGTTTCATCCAGCATGGCCAGCTTCGGGTCCAGAATACGCATCTGCAGGATTTCACTCTTCTTCCTCTCACCGCCGGAGAAGCCGTCATTAAGATAACGATCAGCGTAGGACGGATTCATTTCCAAATCCTCCATCCTTGCCTTCATAAGGCGCTTAAAAGGAAACAGCCGCTGCTGTTTACCGGAAATGGTGGTCTTCGCAGTGCGGATGAAATTCTCCATGGTAATGCCTGCCACGGAAATAGGGTTCTGGAAGGACAGGAAAATGCCCAGCTTTGCCCTTTTATCAACAGACAGGTCAGTAATCTCCTGTCCTTCGAAATAAATATGTCCCTCAGTCACCTTGTAAACAGGATTTCCCATGATGGCATGAAGCAGCGTCGACTTGCCTGCCCCGTTAACACCCATAATTACATGGACTTCCCCCTTGTTTACGGTGAGGTTAATGCCGTGGAGGAGTTCTTTCCCGCCTACGGAAACGTGGAGATTCTCCACGCGCAGCAATTCACTCATTTGATCACCTCATAATATATTGTAACCTGCATGCGTCAAGAGACGTATACAATTGAAATCTTATTTCATTTTATATTATTTATCTCTATATGTAAATACGCCGGCGCCGTGGAAACTGCTTCCTTACTGCCTTTTCCCCCTGCGGCGTCACATCCTATCTAACTTTTTCAATATGTAATCCTTTCCATACGGATTTAGGAAAGATAAATGATAATATTGTATATAGAAGCTTCTTAGGTTTGACGGCGCCTTTGGCGCCGAGGGTTGTGGTATCGCCATTGGACAGCGCCTTTGGCGCTGAAGGTTCAGAGGGTTCAGAGGGTTCAAAGGGTTCAAAGGGTTCAAAGGGGAAGGTGGCGGCTTTGCCGCAGTTTATAGCCCCCTTCCCTAGGAAGGGGGCCGTAGGCGACGGAGGATAGGGGCGTCAGTTCTTTGCTCAAATTTTCGGTGTTCCTCAGGGCTTCGCCCAGCTCCATCCCGGTCGGGCAAACAAAAGGAAGGCCCTTTTATGGGCAGGTTAAGGGCCAACTTTGCCCGACTTGGCAATCCTATGCAGGACTGCCACCTGAGGAAGGAGCCTATTTTGCATACTTCCCCTTGGGTTCATAAGCAAGAATCACATTCCGGAGATTAGCCGCCGCCTGCGGCTTTTCCCTCGCGCTGTGCACATTCTGCAGAGAATGTGCAAGTCAGTCGAAGTTGGCCTATAGCCTGCTCATAAAAGAACCTTCCTTTTAATCGACTGACCGTTAGGCGTGATTGGCTTGTTTTCCCTCACCCGTCAAGGCGGTTGTAAAGGTTTTATACAAACTGGCGCCCCTTACTTTTAAAGGCGCCCCCCTTTGAACCCTTTGCGCCATCTCAACCTTTAAACACTCAACCCTTCTACACAACCTGCCTGCGACAGCAGGCCATAACCCACGGCGAAGCCGTGCCCCTTTGAACCTAAATACTGGCGGCGAAGCCGCCCACCTCCCCCTTTGAACCCTCTGCACCTTCTGAACCCTTTGACCCCTCTGCACCTTCACGCCCGCCAGGGCGTGTCCCCGTGTCCTATCCACGCAAAAAGAGCGGATAGGCTCCGCTCTTTTTGTTATTACCTTCTGTATCCCGGTCCGGGACAGTAGTAATCGTCACGGTCGTTCTGCCGATAGCCGCCGCAGCCATAGCCTCTCCTGCCGTAGTTTCCGTCACGGGAGTCCTGGCTCACGGTCTGTCTTGGGCCGTAGCACCAGCCGTTCCAGCTGCTTTCGCTGCTGTCTGCAAATACGCTGTAGCCTCCCAGGGCAATGAGACCGGCGGCGGCCAGAGAAACGATAAGGGTACTCTTCTTCATGGAATCATCCCTCTTTCTTTGAAAATGAAGAGGCCTTTCTGCCTCTGCTTTCATTATATCATGGACAATTCGTTTAGGGAAGCGCTGATTAAATCGTTATCGGATTTCATTCTTGTATTTTTATTCAATGCAAGGAATCAGTCGACGCGAATAGCCAGCTATTTAAGGAGACTGATGAGGTCGATTGGATAAAAATACATATGAAATTCGATTCTGCGAATGAATCAGTGCTTCCCTAGGACGCGCAAAGATTTTATTTCCTCATGCTTTTACGTCCGGCTCTTTGCTGAAACTTTCATCGGCAAACCATTTATCGTAAATCTTGTCATATTCGCCGCTCTTCATGAGCTTGTCCAGGGCATCGTTTACCTGTTTCTGGAGGCCTTCGTCCTTCTTGCTCAGCATCATGACGAATCCGCCGGAGCCGCTGATAATGCCGGCGGGCTTCAGTTTGTCCGATGCACCGTGGGCCAGATAGAAACGGGCCACCGGCTTGTCCAGGATGAGGGCATCCGCCTCATTGTCCTCCACCGCCTTGATAAGCTGGTCGTGGTAATCGTACTCCTTCACTTCCGCGTCGTACTGTTTGGCGGTTTCCACATACACCGTGCCCTTTTCCACTGCCACCTTTTTCCCCTTCAGGTCTTCGGGGCCTTTGATTTCATTGTCTTCCTTACGGGCCAGGATGGAAACGTTTTCTTTGCTGTAGTAGATATTGCTGAAATCCACCTTGTCCGCCCTATCCTGGGTCATGTCCACCGCCGCCACGGCGATATCCGCCTT
>ERZ791911.287-NODE-287-length-41692-cov-20.942647_pt1 | contig 41692 bp, 36 predicted proteins | sample MGYA00510142_ERZ791911 | MGnify/ENA primary metagenome ERZ791911 (study PRJEB30046, sample SAMN00792056) | human gut metagenome | study: EMG produced TPA metagenomics assembly of the A metagenome-wide association study of gut microbiota in type 2... | reverse complement strand
CCATGACGAAAATCGCTTCGCGTAAAATTGCGCGGAGCGCATAAAATAAAAATTGCCCTTCGGGCATAAAATAGAGCATCCCGCCAATTCGTGTATAATCCTACCTACCGTTGGGTTATTTCTTCTACAGTCTGCTTACGGTCGGTTTGATCTGTCTACAATCCGTCGATTCAGAATACATGCTTTGATGCTATCAGGTACGCCGTTTTCGGCAGCTCTATTTTATGCGAAGCAATTTTACGCGAAGCGATTTTCGTCATGGACAGGCTTGGACCCCTGAAAGGGGTGGTGCAGAAGTGATGGGGCTGCCTGCGAGCTTGCTCGCAAAGGCAACCCCATCACTTCTGCACCATAGCTCCATTCGGGAGCGGAAGCCTGGACATGACTATTTTCCTTAAAATCTTCTCTTCGTGCCTTTAGTGTTCTTCGTGGATAAAAGATATGCTCTGCTCTCCACGTGAGACCTCTTCGAGGTCTTTCCACGCCGCCATCCTGCCACCCCAGGTCGCTCGGTGGCGGGAGGACTCGCTTCGCTTCGCCCTCCCGCCACCTCGACGACCAGGGGTTATTCATGGTGTGACCCCTCCGGGGTCAGTGCTCGCCCCCGTGCAGCCTTGAGTTTGCCCCCTCCGGGGTCAGTGCTCGCCCCAGTGCAGCCTTGAGTTTGCCCCTCCGGGGTCAGTGCTTTGTCCCTCTGTAAGACAGTAGGGGAGGCAAGAAGGCGGTGAAAAAATCCGCCCCTACGACGCCATTATGGCACCGTAGGGGCGGAAATTATCTTGGAAAGTTATGGAATCAATATGCGAAGAGGGGGAAGTTCTTCATGGTGGCGTTGACCTTCTCCTTGACGCGCTTGATGACCTGGTCGTTCTCGGGGTCGGCGAGGACCTCGTCGATGAGGTCAGCGATGAGGTGCATCATGTCCTCTTTGGCGCCGCGTGTCGTCATGGCAGCAGTACCGAGGCGGATGCCGGAAGTCTGGAAGGCCGAGCGCTCGTCGTAGGGCACCTTGTTCTTGTTGACGGTGATGTCGGCAGCCACGAGCGCGTTCTCGGCCACCTTACCGGTAAGGTCCGGATACTTCGGACGCAGGTCGAGAAGCATGGAGTGGTTGTCAGTGCCGCCGGAGACGATGGCGAAGCCCTTGTCGATGAGGTCCTGGGCCAGGACGGCAGCGTTGGTCTTCACCTGCTTGGCGTAGTCAATCCATGAGGGCTGCAGGTTCTCGTTGAAGCCTACGGCCTTGGCAGCGATGACGTGCTCCAGGGGACCGCCCTGGTTGCCGGGGAAGACCGCGGAGTTGATGAGCTGGCTCATCTTCTTCACCACGCCCTTCTTCGTCGTCAGGCCCCAGGGGTTGTCGAAGTCCTTACCCATGAGGATGACGCCACCGCGCGGACCGCGCAGCGTCTTGTGCGTCGTTGTGGTGACGATATGTGCGTATTTCACAGGGTTCTTCAGCAGACCGGCAGCGATGAGACCGGCAGGGTGGGCCATGTCTATCATCAGCAGTGCACCAACCTCGTCGGCAATCTTGCGCATGCGCTCATAGTCCCATTCGCGGCTGTAGGCAGAGCCACCGCCGATGATGAGCTTCGGCTTGTTCTCCAGAGCCAGACGCTCCATCTCGTCGTAGTCGACGCGTCCTGTCTCACGGTCGAGGGTGTAGCCGATATGGTGATAGAGGATGCCGGAGGTGTTGACAGAGGAGCCGTGAGAGAGGTGTCCGCCCTGGTCGAGGTCGAGGCCCATGAAGGTGTCTCCGGGCTTGAGGACAGCGAGGAGGACGGCCTGGTTGGCCTGAGCGCCGGAGTGGGGCTGCACATTGGCAAACTCAGCTCCGAAGAGCTTCTTCACACGGTCGATGGCGAGCTGCTCCACCTGGTCCACGACCTGACAACCGCCGTAGTAGCGCTTGCCGGGCAGGCCCTCGGCATATTTATTGGTGAGATAGCTGCCCATGGCTGCCATGACCTCGTCGGAGACGAAGTTCTCGCTGGCGATAAGTTCCATGCCTCTGAGCTGGCGCTGATGCTCTTGCTCGATGAGGTCGAAAATCTGTTGGTCTTTCTCCATAATTTTAAGATTTGAGGATTGATGCTTGTATGATATTAGACTAAAGTCACCTCGTCCATTTTCTGCTCTTTGTCGCAGTAGTGGCATTTCACGATGCCGTGTGCCTTGTCCATGACATTGAACCATGTGCGCATGGGCTCGTTGTTGGAGATGCACTTGGGGTTGTTGCACCTGATGATGCCCTTGAGCTCGTCGGGGGTCTCCACGCGCCGCTTCTCCACGACCTCGTAGTCGCGGATGATGTTCAGCACGATGTTCGGTGCCACGACGGAGAGGCGGTTGATCTCCTCATCCGTGAAATACTTGTCCGAAATCTTGATGATACCCTTGCTGCCGAGCTTGCTGGAGGGAAGGTTATAGCCTATGGTGACGGGCTCGTTGAGCTCTTCCAACTTCAGCAGCTTGACCACCTGGTAGGTCTTCTCGGCGGGGATATGGTCTATGACGGTGCCGTTCTTGATGGCGGCGACCTGCAATTCTTTCTTTCCCATGATAATCTTTCAACTAAATAATCGTCTTGTCCTTCTTCACGTCGTCGAGCGTGATGCCTAAGCAATAGCAGTAGATGGCCTCGCGGGCATAGAGTCCGTTCTTGGCCTGCTGGATATAGTAGGCGTGTGGGTTGTCGTCGACATCGTAGGCAATCTCGTTGACACGTGGCAGGGGATGGAGAATCTTCATGTTCGGCTTGGCATTCTTGAGCATGGAGGCGTGGAGGATGTAGACGTTCTTCACGCGCTCATACTCCATAAGGTCGGAGAAGCGCTCTTTCTGCACGCGTGTCATGTAGAGGATGTCGGCATCAGCAATCTCGTCCTCCGTGAACTGCGTGTGCTCGACATAGCGGATGCCGTGGTCGAGGCAGTAGTCCTTATACTCCTGTGGCATGGCAAGCTCGTTGGGTGCAATGAAATGGAAGGTGGGATTGAAATGCCGCATGGCGGTGATGAGGGAGTGGACGGTGCGCCCATAGCGCAGGTCGCCGACGAGGTAGATGTTCAGGTTTTCCAGTGTGCCTTGTGTCTTGTAGATGGAGTAGAGGTCGAGGAGGCACTGCGAGGGATGCATGTGTGCACCGTCGCCGGCATTGACGATAGGCACGGGGGCCACCTCGGAGGCATAGAGGGCGGCGCCCTCGATGTAGTGTCGCATGACGATGACGTCGGCATAGTTGCTCACCATGAGGATGGTGTCCTTGAGCGTCTCGCCCTTTGTCGTGCTCGAGGTCTTGGCGTCAGAGAAGCCGATGACACGGGCGCCGAGGCGGTTGGCGGCAGTCTGGAAAGAGAGTTGTGTACGGGTGGAAGGTTCAAAGAAAAGCGTGGCTACAACTTTTCCTTTGAGAAGCTCACGGTTGGGATGACGCTCAAACTCCTCTGCCATTTGAAGAAGGTAGAGCAGCTTGTCTTTGTCCAAATCGGCAATCGTGACAAAATTGTGCTTTTCCATTGCGTTATATGGGTTTATCTAAGAGATACGGTACAAAGATACTACAAAAAAGGCAAAAGCCATGGCTTTTGCCTGTTTTTTTATAATAAGTTGTCAGTTGTTGACCTTGACGATATGCGTCTTTGGCAGCTCCTTGTTGCGGACGTTGACACGTGTCACCACGGCCTGGGCCAGGTTGAGGAAGGCCTGCCCTGTGACGGTGTCGGCATTGAGTGCTGCGGGCTTACCAGCGTCGCCACTGTCGCAGATACCCTGTACGAGGGGAATCTGAGCCAGCAGGGGGACGTTCATCTCCTTGGCGAGGTTCTTGCACCCGTCTTTACCAAAGATATAGTATTTGTTCTCGGGCAGCTCGCGCGGTGTGAACCATGCCATGTTCTCTACGAGACCGAGGATAGGCACGTTAACCTTGTCGTTGGTGTACATGTCTATACCCTTGCGCGCGTCCGCCAACGCCACCTTCTGCGGTGTGGAGACGATGACGGCGCCGGTGATGGCGAGGGTCTGGAGCAGGGTGAGGTGGATGTCGGAGGTGCCGGGAGGGGTGTCGAGGATGAAGTAGTCGAGGTCGCCCCAGTCGGCATCGGCGATGAGCTGCTTCAGGGCTGCTGTGGCCATGCCGCCGCGCCAGAGTGTGGCTGTGCCGGGGTCTACGAAGAAGCCGATGGAAAGGAGCTTGACGCCATATTTCTCTATGGGCTCGATGAGCTGTCGGCCGTCTTTCTCCACACCGTAGGGACGGTCGTTTTCCACACCGAACATCTTGGGCATGGAGGGACCGAAGATGTCGGCATCGAGGAGACCTACCTTATAGCCTAAGCGGGCCAGGGCGATGGCGAGGTTGGCAGAGACGGTGCTCTTGCCCACACCACCCTTGCCGCTGCTCACGGCGATGATGTTCTTCACGTTGGGCAGCAGTTTGCCGACCTCAGGGCGTGGTGCCGACTTGTACTCGGTGTTGATGGTGACCTCCACCTCGGGACCGAGCTTGTATTTCAGCGTGGCCTCGGCCGACTTCAGCGTGGACTGGATAAAGGGGTCGGTGTCGCGGGGGAAGATGAGGGAGAAGCTGACCTTGTTGCCGTTGATGCGAAGGTTGTCGGCAACCATGCCACTCTCGATGAGGTTCTTCTTCGTGCCCGGATAGATGACCGTGGCAAGAATGTCACGGATGAGCTTGGGATATAGTGTCATAATGTCTTTTGTTATTTTGTATGACAAAAGTAGGCATATTTGCGCTAAAATACAAATAAAAACTAATTTATTTAGATGTCGTAGGATTAATTAGTACCTTTGTGCGTATACGTATACATAAAAATATGAATCGTCATACATTTATCGCTATATTTTTCTCTCTTTTTGCCGTTGCGGGTCCAGCTCAGGCGCTGACCGTCGGCAACCATCTCAATGTCGACTTGCAGAAGAAGCACAGCCCCGTCGTGGTCAAGGCCGTGGACCTGGTCAACGAGGAGCTCGGGGCTGGAATCAGCAAGAAAGGCAAGCATACCACGGAGGTTGTGACCTACCAGCTCGACATGGCTTCTAACAAAGATATGAAAGCTATCGGCTCGCTGCGTGTGCCCATCTCCTCCTTCATCACAAAGAAGGATGCCTACTGGGCCGGTGTCAGAGGAGGAAAAATTGTCGTTGTGGGCAGTAATGGCCGTGGCACTGCCTACGGACTTCTCAGCATCGCTGACATGCAGGGCTATGTCAAGGACGACTTCGAGACGACGCAGATTCCATCGGTGGAATACCGCGGCATCGTCTTGGAAAACTTTGCCGACATGGACTATGAGCGTCTCTTCCGTCTGATGCTGCGCCAGCGCGCCAACACGCTCTGTGAGGGCTGGGATGAGGGCGAGGCGCCGAGTCATTTTGTCCATTCGCTGAAGAACCTTGCCGAGAGCTACGGCATGGCCTTGGCGGTGCCCCATGGCAGCAACGCGCTGAGGGTGACGGACCGTAAGGACGGCAAGACGGTGAACATCGTCTGGCACGACGACAACTACGGATATATGGAGTCGGAGCGGCGCGACAACAGTCGTGGGGGCGCCATCTATCACCTGAGCTACCGCGGTCTGCCGCACGACTATCTGTGGCTGTGCACCACGCAGCCCGGTCTTATCGTCAACGAGATGAAGACGGCTTATTATAATGGTGCCAGTAAGCTGTGGCTGGCTGCTATCCACGACCCCGTGGTGGCCGCCTATCAGCTGAATCTGTTCTTGGATTTGGCTTGGGATGTCAAGTCGGTCAATGCTGAGACGACGGGACGGCATCTCGACGCCTGGATGGAGAGACGCTTCGGCAAGGAGGTGGCGGAAAGTCTCGTGGAGCCGATGCGGCAGTATTACCGGCTGGTAGGAATACGGAAGCCGGAGATGATGGACTTTTCGATGCAGAAGACGCCGGTGTCGAAGAAGGATAATGGCGACGGTGGTGTGGAGAACTCTGACTTCAACGCCGAGGAGTTTGGCAATGAGCTGGAGCGCTATCTCAACGACTACCGTGGCGTGGCCAAGGCGGTGGCGCAGGCTGGACAGTCCGTCAGCGAGAACCGTAAGGCTGAGTTCTTCATGACGGTGGAGTATCAGGTCCGAGCGGCGGCCCTGATGGCAGAGAAGATGTTGCAGGCCCAGGAGTCGCGGCTTATCAGCCGGCCTGTGAGCTTCCACCACGACGATGAGGCGCTGGAGTCGGCGGCAAAGAGCATCATTGCCTATAAGAAATTGCAGCAGCTCAACATACAATATAATAATGTGGCGAAGAAGAATGGGTGGCTGACGATGAACATGGCCCCCCATGGCCTTGCCGTCTTTGGCCAGCCTGTGCTCACCGACACTCTCAGTGAGGCAGAGATAGCCAAATATGGTCATTCGGCTCCCTACGATGCGCAGCTGTCTGACGACAACACCATCGTGAGAAATGCTGCTGAGTATTCCTCGGCCAGCAGTGGGGCTACGGCGGTAGACCTCTTGGGTCACTCGCTGAAGGCCATGAACCTCTACAACGGCGACACGCTGTCGTACAGCTTCAACTCTGAGGTCCTGGGTGGCGTGCTGCGCTTGGCTTTCGTGCCGACACACAGTCTCGACGGCGGGTCGCAGCAGTGTAGCGTGAGCATCGACGGCAACACGCCTACCACGATCATCATCACCGACGGCTCGCATGGCGACCGCTGGGCCGAGGGCGTGCTACGCGGGCAGACGGTCGTCACACTGCCCGTCTCGCTGCAACGCGGACAGCACACGCTGACGATACGCGCCCTCTCCGACCATGTCGTCGTTGACCAATGGATGATAGACCGCGATACCGACCGCGAGTTCTATGTCTTCCCAAGAGAAGTAAATTTGGGCTCTAACTAAATTTTTCTGCCCTACAATGCTCGTATTTGAAGATTTATCATTACCTTTGCACCCGATTTAGCCTCTATAGGCCTAAATCATAGGTAATGATGGTTCCGTAGCTCAGCTGGATAGAGCAACAGATTTCTAATCTGTGGGTCTTGGGTTCGAATCCCAACGGAATCACTGAAACTAAAAAGGGTATCAAGCAGCAGCTTGGTACCCTTTTTAGTTATTTATTTTTCGCTTAGATTCTGTCTAAGGCTTGCTTGATGTCGTCGAGGATGTCGTCGACATCCTCGATGCCTACAGACAGACGGATGAGGTCGGGAGCAATACCGGCCTGACGCAACTGTTCGTCGGAGAGCTGACGATGGGTGTGACTGGCGGGGTGGAGGACGCAGGTGCGGGAGTCAGCCACATGGGTCTCGATGTTTATCATCTCTAAAGCGTCCATGAACTTCACCGCTGTCGAGCGGTCGCCTTTCAGGCCGAACGCCATCACGCCACAGGTGCCGTGAGGCATGTACTTCTCGGCGAGCGCATGATACTTGTCATCTTTCAGTCCGGAGAAGTGAACCCAGGCCACACGTGGGTCGCTCTGAAGATATTCCGCCACCTTCTGTGCGTTGCTGCAATGCTGGCGCATGCGCAGATGCAGGCTCTGTAAGCCAAGGTTCAGTATGAACGAGTTCATTGGTGCCGGAATGGAGCCGAGGTCTCGCATGAGCTGTGAGACAATCTTTGTGATATATCCCATCTTGCCGAAGTGCTTGGCATAGACGATGCCGTGATAGCTCTCGTCGGGCGTGCAGAGGCCCGGGAACTTGTCGGCATGGGCAAGCCAGTCGAAGTTGCCACTGTCCACGACGGCGCCGCCAACCTGCGACGCTGTTCCGTCCATATACTTTGTCGTGGAGTGAGTGACGATGTCGGCACCCCACTCAAACGGGTGGCAGTTGATGGGAGTGGCAAAGGTGTTGTCTACAATCAGTGGCACACCATTGCTGTGGGCAATACGTGCGAACTTCTCGATGTCGAGGACGGCACAGCCCGGATTGCTGATGGTCTCTCCAAAGAGAACTTTCGTGTTCGGACGGAAGGCTTTCTGGATCTCCTCTTCGGAAGCATCGGGATTGACAAAGGTCACGTCGATGCCCAACTTCTTCATCGTTACACCGAAGAGGTTGAAGGTGCCTCCGTAAATTTCATTGGAAGCCACAATATGGTCACCGGCCTCACAGATGTTGAACACAGCGTAGAAGTTGGCAGCCTGACCACTGGAGGTCAATACGGCCCCAATGCCTCCCTCCAACTGAGCTATCTTTGTGGCAACGGCATCGTTGGTGGGATTCTGAAGTCTGGAATAGAAATAGCCCTCTTTCTTCAAGTCGAAGAGCTGCGCCATCTCGTCGGAGTCATCATATTTGAAGGTTGTACTCTGGATGATGGGCACCTCTACCGGCTCGCCATTTTTAGGCTGATAACCGCCTTGTACGCAGAGTGTGGCGGTCCTAAGATTCTTCTTCATCTTCTATTTTAATTGGTTGATAAAGTTTATTAGTCTATCTCCATTGTGCAAAAATACGTCTTTTTTCTATGCAAACGTCTTTTTATGCTTTTTATTTCACCTTTATATGCAACATTTTGCATATTATAGGGCTTTTAGAACATCAAGATGACAGTTTGGACAATTTGTAGGGAGATAATGTCTGCTGAGGTAAAATAGGTGTAGAAGAAGAGAAAAAGGCCTTCCGGGATGGTGGGGAAGGCCTCAAGAGAGAATTTATGAGTTAGTGACAATATGTCCGTCGAAGAGGTTGATGACTCTGTGTGCCATCTCGGCGTCGTGGGCGTTGTGGGTCACCATGACGATGGTGGCACCGTCCTGGTTTAGCTCGGTGAGCAGTCGCATTACCTCGGCCCCATTCTTCGAGTCGAGGTTGCCGGTGGGCTCGTCGGCGAGGATGAGCTTGGGACCGAAGACCACGGCGCGGGCGATGGCCACGCGCTGCTGCTGACCGCCGGAGAGCTGGTGGGGGAAGTGCTTGGCGCGGTGGCTGATGTTCATGCGCTTCATCACCTCCTGCACCTTCTCCTTGCGCTCACTCTTCGGCATGCCGAGATAGGTGAGCGGCAGTTCGATGTTCTCTTCTACGTTGAGCTCGTCGATGAGGTTAAAGCTCTGGAAGACGAAACCTATCTGGCCTTTGCGGATAGCCGTGCGCTCGTTCTCATGCAGTCCCGATACCTCTTTGTCGCCGAGCCAGTACTGGCCCGACGTGGGGTTGTCGAGGAGTCCGAGGATGTTGAGGAGCGTGGACTTGCCACAGCCGGAGGGACCCATGATGGCGACGAACTCGCCGTCTTTTACTTCAAACGATACCTTGTCGAGGGCGATGGTCTCGACTTCTTCCGTGCGGAAGGTCTTGCTTAAATCTTGTACTTTTATCATAGCTTCTTTCTATTTATTATTCGTCTTTAAGGAATAGCACTGGGTTGCTGTTGACAACCTTGCGGGCTGAGAAGAGCAGGATGGCGACGATGATGATGAGCACCACGATGCCAACGGCCAAGAAGAGCAGGGGCGAGAGCGTGATGCGGTCGGCAAAGATCTGCAGCCACTGTCCGGCGATGACCCAGGACAGGACGAGCCCGACAAGGACGGCGGGCACCGAAAGCCGCAGCACGTCGGTCACGAGCATGCGGAAGATGTCGCGCGCCGTGGCACCGTTGACCTTGCGGATGGCTATCTCCTTGCGGCGGCGGTTCACTTCGTCGGTGGTGTAGCCGATGAGACCCATCAGGGCGATGACCAACGCGGTGATGCCGGTGGCAAGAGCGCCGACGCGGAAACCGTTGGTGCTACGATACTGGTCAACGACGAGGTCGGAATAGGGCATCACCTTCACATCGCGGTCGGGCAACAGTTGCTTCAACTGCTGGCGGGCCCGGTCAAGGTTGTCGGCAGAGAGGTCGGTAAACTTCACGAGGATATATCTATCGTCATCATAGTTATGGAAGAGCACGCTCGGACGCTGCTCTCGGTTGAGCGATGAACCGATGCTGACATCCTGATACACGCCGCATATCGTAGAGAAGGGATGCAGGCTGTCGGTGTGCTCGGAGACACAGATGTGCTGCCCGACGACGCTGCCCTGGCGGTGGGTGGTGGTGTGGAAGCGCTTGACAAACGACTCACTGACCATCACCTCGCTGAGGTTGCTGTCGGCAGGCTCGGTGAAGTTGCGACCTTCGACGACCTTGATGCCCATGAGCTTCAAGTATCCGTCGCCGACACCATACAGGTCAGCGATGTTGAAATACTCCGTGTCGTCACCCGGCAGGTAGATGTTGTTGCCACTGGCCACCTCGATGGGTAATGTCGACGCCGTCGTCACCTGCTCGACAAAAGGCAGCGAGCGCAGCGAGGCCATGGCCTGTCGTTTCTGGTCGGAGGGCGCCTTATCGACCGTCACCACGGCAAGATGGCTATAGTCGTAGCCCATGTTCTCATGCGTCACTTCGTGGTACTGCTGTTGCACGACGGCGAGGAGGCTGAACATGATGGTGACCACGAGGAACTCCACCGACAACATGATGAGCTTCCACCGACGGCGCGCCTCATGCACCCCACGGAAAGCTGCTGTCACGGGAATCTTGTTATAGACATAGCCCGGCACAAAGCCACCCACAAAGATGATGAACAGACAGATGAGGACAAGTATCCATGAGCCACGGCTGAGCAGCATCGTGCTGATAGGCGTGGAGATATATTGCTCTATCGTTCCCTTGCAGACGAACATCAGTGCCAAGGCTAACAGAATGCCGATGAGCACGTGGACGAGCGACTCGCTGATGGTGATGCCGTAGATGGTGCGTCGCCCACCGCCGAAGCACTTGCGTACGGCCATCTCGCGGAATCGCATCACCACATTGCCCATCACGATGAGGAGGTAGTTGACCACCGTGGAGACCAGGAGGATGATGGCAAGCAGCGACATGATCCAGCACATTGTCTTGACTTGTGGGTTGGAGGTATAGTCTTCGGTGATTTGTGTGAAGGAGTAGTCGAACTTCACCCCGGCTTTCTCAGCCTCGGCATATTCGCTGTGCTGCTCCATCATCTTGCGGACATTGGGCTTCAAGTCGGCAATTGTCGCTCCCTTTCGCAGTCTGATGAAAGAAGAGAAGCGGTCGGTGCCCACAAAGTGATGGACGATGTCCCAATCGAAGACTTTCAATGTCGTGGGTAGTGACACGATGACATCAATGTTGTGCAGATTGGAGTTGTAGGGGAAGTCGTCATAGACGCCCCCGATGATGAGCTTGTAGTCGTAGTCGCGGAGGTCAAAGGCCTTGCCCACCACGTTGCCGCCGATGCGCTCGGCCATAGAACGGCTCACCACGCAGTAATAGGGTCGGCTCAATCCTTCCTTGAGGTTGCCTTGGATGGCTTTGCGGGGAAAGACATCGAAGAGACAGCTGTCGGCCGCCTTGATCTCGTCGATAGAGAACTGCCGCCCGTCGATGGTCGCTTTCACGTCACCCAGCATGAAGGTATAGCGTGTGGCAGCCTCCACCTGTGGTGACATGTCCTTGATGCCCGGGGCAACGGCTCCCGAGGTAGAGGACCACTCATTATACTGGCCGTTCTGCACGATATCCTCATTGATGGTGTAGGTGCGCTCGTGCCCGGGGAACCACGTCTCGACGGTCTGCTCGAAATAGACTTCGCCGATCAGCACCGCCGACACGGAGAGGCCAAAGCCTAAGCAGATAATCTTGGCCAGGTTGTGCTGGCCACGACGTGGCAGGTTCTTGATGGCATTGATAAAATTATTCATAGCGATGATTCTGTTATTATTCTTGCTTGATATTGTTCACTGGGTTCTCATTGCCGGCTTTCCAGCTCTGCACGAGTACCGCGAGCCAACTGATGATGAAGACTACGGCACCTGCCACGAGTATCCACGGCCACCAGACGGTGCGATAACTGAACTGCGACATCCAGTGCTCCATGAGCCACACTGTCAGCGCGCCACCGATGACAAAGGCGATGGCGACATACTGTATGAACGTGCGGATGAGGCGGCGGCGCACCTGTGCGCCCGTGGAACCGAACACCTTGCGGATGGCAATCTCTTTGGCTCGTTGCCCGATGTAATAGGTGGCCATAGCCACAAGGCCGAGCAGGGAGATGAGGATGGCCATAAAGGCGAAGAGGGTGACGAGGTGCGAGGTCTGTAGCTCACTGTGGAAGTTGTCCTGAATGATGCGGTCGGCAAACTTTGCGTCGTCGTCGGTCATCTCTTTGTGGAAGGCCGTGTGGTAAATATCCCCAATAGTATTGTAGGCTTCATGCAGGTCGCCTTTCACCTTAACGGAGATCGCCCAAGGATTGTCTACATGTGGCTGAACATCGATGAACATCGGGTGATGCTCGCGCTGGATGTTGTCGATAAGGAACTCGTTCATGCGTCCGCCGTAGGTGTCGAGGGTGTCGGCACCATAGAAATGGTGCTTACGCAGCAGTTCCTCGGGCCGCATGTTCATGATGTCTTTGATGTCCACCTCGGCCTCGCGGTTAATGTAGAAGTGGCGCGTCTGTGGCTTTCTGCCATCCTTCAGCGTGAGTCCATACACATCCATGAAGTATGGGTCAACTACGAAAAGCTGCATGGGAACGCTCTTGCCATTGAAGGACAGTGTGTTGTTGTTGCCACCGTCCAACGGCGTGCCCATCGAAGCCGACACAGAAGCGACGCACGACTCACGCCGGAGCAGGTCCATGAACGTGTTGATTGAATTAGGATGAGCACTGTCGAAACTCGTCACCACAAGTACATTGTCCTTGTTGAAGCCCAACGGCGCATTGACAAGGTGATGTAACTGTGCTAACATGACGAGGGCACAGCCAAGCATTGTGATAGTGATGATGTTCTGGAAGACAATGAAGATGCGCCCGAGCACCATCTTGGTCTGATGGACAAAGGTGCCCTTGATGATCTCGATGGGTTTCACGCGCGAAGTGATAAGGCCGGGGATGATGCCCGACAGCGTGCCGATAACGGCGATGAGCAACAGCGACAGAGCGATACACGCAGGGCTGAACAGTCGGGAGACTTGCAGCGTGGTGTCAAGCTGGTGGCCCATGACCGGCGCAAAGACCATAGCCAACAATAAGGCCACCATCCATGCCACGAAACAGAGTAACGTGCTCTCGGCCACGAGTTTGGCAAAGACGCTGCGCCGCGTAGCACCAAAGAGCTGGCGCGTAGCCATCTCGCGGGCACGTCGGCCGGAGAGGGCCACAGTGAGGTTGATGTAATTGGTCACGGCAAAGAGCAGGATGAGCAGCGTGGCGACTATCAGGATGTTGATGAGCGTGGGATTGCCGCGCCGCGTCACGTCATTTCCGTTGTCTATCTTAGAAAGATAAAGATGAGAGAAAGGCATGGAAAAGAACGAGAGCTTAATGCTGGACATTTCTTCTTTTGGCCAAAATGTAAGGATGAACTTTGAGAGTTCTTTTGCCCGTCCGGCAAACGTGTGGTTAGGACGCATGAGCAGAAATACACTGCATCCTATGAGGTTAATGCCGCCCTTCTCAAATGATTCGTCGGTATTGGCATAGTTGAAGTGCTTGCCTTCCTGGGCGAAGTTCATCAGCACATCGGGATGATTGAACACCGTGTTGTCCATGTCCTGCATGACACCGGTGACACGAAAGCGGACGGTGTCGCTCATGCTCACCACCTGCCCCATCGCTTCAGCTGAGCCGAAGAGCTTACGGGCATAGCTCTGGGTGATGACGATGCCGTTTTCGTCGTTCAGACAGGTCTGACGGTCACCTTCGAGGAGCTGATAGTCGAAGACATGGAAGAAGGTGGTATCGACGACCAAAATGTTGGCGGGCGTGTAGTCACCACCGACACTGAGCCAGGCATTGGCGAAGCATGCGCCGCATGCGCTTTCTATCTCCGGGTACTGCTTGCGCAGGTGCTTGATGTTCACGTGGTGAGTGCCTTCGCAGACGTTGCCATCGCCGAAGTCGGTGCACAGCACTTCTATCCGGTCAGCATGGGCCACCTGCCTGTCAATGCTCTTCTCTTGCCAAGTGTAGAGGCCGATGAGCATGACAAACATCAGCGACACGCTCAGACCAAAGAAATTGATAAGGGTGTAGCCCTTGTTGCGCGAAAGGAAAACGAAATAGCTCTTCATCATCTTATCCTCATTTTATCCTTAGTTCTTTATAGTCCTTGTAACTCTCGTAGCCGCTGACAATAACACGCTCGCCGGGCGCCAGGCCTTCCAATACCTCATAGTACTGTGGGTTCTGCCGTCCGATGCGGATGTTGCGGCGGTAGGCTTTATGACCGGAGGCGTCGAGCACAAAAATCCATGAGCCGCCGGTGGTGCTGTAGAAGGTGCCCTTGGGGATGAGGATGGCCTTCTTCGACTCACCGAGCTGCAGGTCGATGTAGTAAGTCTGGCCTGTGCGGATGTTCTGCGGCCGCTGCCCACGGAAGACAAAGTCAATTTTGAAACGGCCGTCGTGAACCTCGGGATAGACCTTGCGCACTTCCAAGCGGTAGGTCCGGCCGTTCTGCGTGAACGTGGCGGCGAGTCCGGCGTGTACGCGGTCGATGTAGTGCTCATCGACCTGCGCCTCCACCTTGTAGTCGCTCAGGTCGTTGATGACACCAATCTTCTGTCCTGGCGTGATGCTCTGACCGAGTTCTACGTCGAGCGCGCCCACCTCGCCGTCGATGGTGGATCGCACATTGAGCTTAGCCTTACGCTGGCGCACAAGCTCGACGTTGCGCTGCATGGAGGCGAGGTTGTCGCTCATCTGGTCCATCTGTGCCCGTCGCATCTGCGCGCTCTTGCTGAGCCGCTGACGGATGAGTCGGTTCTTCTCCTGGGCCAGTTGATAGTCTTCCTTGGCCTTGAGGTAGTCCTCACGCGAGTTGAGCTGCTCACGCTGCAAGGCGGTCTGATGGCTCAATGCCCGTTTCTTGGTCTGTACGTCCATGGCATACTGTGCAGCCTCAGTACGGTTGTTGAGCTGGTCCTGCTCCATGGAGAGTTGCGTGTTGCGCAGCATGTCCTGCTTCTCGGCGAGTTCGCTCTCGGCGTTGAGGATTTCGAGGTCGAGGTTGGAGTTGCTCAACTTGACGATGACATCGCCCTTGTGTACCTTCGAGCCCTCGTCAACGACCTTCTCCACAACCACGCCACCCTCTTCGGGCGAGATCTGCACCACCTGAATGGGCACCACATTGCCGTCGAGACTGACGTAGTCGTCGAACTGCGCGTCGGTGACGGTGGCGATGCTCAGCCCGCGCGTGTCGACCTGCAGCGTCGAGGTGAAGTTGCCCAAGGCCAGCCATACCAGCAGGGCAATGACCAGCACGCCCCCACCTATCCACGGCCAGTACTTCCGTGGCACGCGGTATTTCTTCTGTTTGATTTCTATATCCATAGTCTTTTATAATTTTCCGTTGACATAATAGTTGACGAGCCTTTGCTTCAGTGCCAGCATCATCTCACTTTGCAGCAGGAGCAGGCGGCTCTGCAGCAAGGTCTGCGAGGCGGTGTGCAGGTCGAAGACGCTGAGCATGCCTTCCTCGTACTTGCGATAAGAGAGGTGGTGCGCCAACGAGTCAGAGGCCACCTTGCGCTGCAGCTGCTCTACCTCGCGGGCGTAGCCACGGTAGTCGAGGACGGCCTGCAAGGCATCGTCATGCTGCTTGCGGCGTGCGTTGGCCACATCGAGCTGGGCTTCCTGCCAGTCGGTCCTGGCCCGGCGGACCTTGTTCCATGACGAGGCATTGAAGATAGGGATAGAGAGCGTCATGTAGATGTACTCGCCCATGTTGTTACGGAACTGTGAACCGAAGCCCTCAGCCTGTCCGCCCGCCGTGAGGTTCTTGTAGTAGTTGGTAGCCACGCCACCGCTCAGCGTGAGTTTGGGCAGCAGCGCAGCACGCTGTATCTTCCACGCCAACCGTGCGTGCTCGGCAGCAGCCTCAGCCACAGCGACGGCTGGGTTATCAGCCAGGAAGTAGCCACTCTGCATCAGACTGTCGCAGGCCTTACGGTTGGCGGGCAGCATGGCGGCAGCTGCGACATCGACGGGCAGGCCGGCTACCATGAGCGTGTCGCCGGTGGGATAGTTCATCGCTGTCTTCAGGTCGGCCATGGCCTTGTCGGCGAGGTTGCGCTGGTGCAGGAGGTTGTACTCGTCCTCGGCCACCTGACTCTCCACCTGCACCACGTCGGGCCGGCTCTTCTCGCCGAGGTCGAACATGCGGCGGGTCTTGACCAAGAGTGCCTTTGAGTCACGCAGCTTCTCCTCGGCAAGGGCGATGGTGCGACGGGTGTAGACGGCATCGACATATTTCTCCATCACGCTCATGGCCTTGTCGTCGCTGGCTTTGTCGATGGCGCTCTGTGCCGAAGCTCTGTCGAGACGGGCCTGCCGGAAGGCGTTCCATGTGGCACCGCCGTCGAAGAGCGTCACAGAGGCGCCGAGAGCATAGTAGTTGTTGAACGTGGTGACATTATTATAGGTGTTGGTCTCCGGGTCGATGTTGCGGCCCCAGCTGTATTGTCCGTTGACCTCCGCCGACACCGAGGGCAGGAAGTCGAGCAGCGACGTGCGATAGTCGGCGCGCTTCTGCTCTTGTTCCAGTCGTTGGCGCCGCACCTCGGTGGCGTGCTCGCGGGCGTAGGCGATGCAGCGGTCCAGCGTCCACGCCTCCTGGCCGTGGACACTCAGGCTTAGCAACAAGCCTAACATTGGGATATAATGCTTCGTTTTCATACACTATTTACATTGCCAAAGGCGTGCCAAAAATGTAAGTCTTTGATAAGTAGAGGAATAGCGAAATGGTGTTTCCAGCGCTGTGTCTAATTATTGGACACTGGCTGTCTAATTATTAGACACCACCGAAGCATAAATCTCGGCTTTGAAGACAATAAGCGGCATGGACTGTGCGTTTTTCCATAAAACTATCTTTAGTCTGATGATACAGCATTTCTCTCTCCCGGCTTCGTCCGATACTTTGACGCTTTCCGGTATCGAGGTGGTGCCTGACAGTAGTGCACCCATAGGTATTGTGCAGTTGGTTCATGGCATGTGCGACCATAAAGAGCGCTACCTGCCATTCATGGAGCTTCTTGCTTCTCATGGTTACGTGTGCGTCATCCACGACCATCGCGGTCATGGCGCATCTGTGAAATGTCGTGATGACCTTGGCTATATGTATTCCGGTGGCTGGCACGCTATGGTGGAGGACGTGCACCTCGTCAACCAGTGGATTCGGACGATCTATCCTGGACTTCCGCTGACGCTCTTCGGCCATAGCATGGGCTCGATGGTGGTGCGGTCGTATGCCAAACGCTATGCTGACAGCATTGACAGACTCATCGTCTGCGGCTGTCCGAGCTATAATGTCGCCACCCCCATAGCCCTCCTCATTGCTTCCGGCTATTCTGCTGTATTGGGAGGACACTACCGCCCGCACCTGCTCCACTGGCTGTCGTTTGGTACCTTTAACCGGCCTTTCCGCCATGAAGGTTTCCCACAAGCCTGGGTCTGCTCAGACAAAGAGACACTGAAGGCTTACCATGCTGACCCGCTGTGCATGTTCAATTTCACGGCCAATGGCTATAAAAATCTCTTTGCCTTAGCCCTCGACTGCTATTCATCAAAAGACTGGACGGTGACGAATCCCGATATGCCGGTTTGCTTCATCTCCGGTGCCGAAGACCCCTGCCGCATCTCTGATGCTGCCTTTGACAAGGCTGTGGAGATGATGCGGCGAGTGGGCTACCGTCATGTCACGGCAAAGCTCTATCCAAAGATGCGGCACGAGATTCTCAACGAGACGGAAAAAGCCACCGTGTGGAAGGATGTGCTGGCATTTATCCAGTGATGGTGACAAGGTGGAATTATCCCGTATGAAATGACTGGGAATCACGAAAAAACCGTAACTTTGCAGTGTTATGAAGCATGGTACTTTACTCGTCGTTGACGACAATCGCAATATCCTTACCACGGTAAAGATGGTGACGGAGCAGACTTTCGAGCGCATCGTCTGTCTCTCCAGTCCTTCCGGACTGATGACGCGGCTGCGTGAGGATAGGCCTGACGTGGTGCTGCTCGATATGAACTTCCACAGTGGCATCAACAATGGCAACGAGGGGCTTTATTGGCTTAGAGAAATCAAGAAAACAAGCCCGCAGACAGCCGTGGTGCTCTTCACGGCCTATGCCGACATTGAGTTGGCAGTGACGGGTTTGAAAGATGGTGCCGCTGACTTCATCGTCAAGCCTTTCGACAATGCGCAGCTCATCGAGAAGCTCACCGCTGCCTACCAGAAGACGCATCAGCAGAAGCCGTCGGCAACGGCGTCGGCGGAGATGATATGGGGAACTTCGCCTGTGATGATGCGGCTCCGTGACATGGTGGAGAAGGTGGCTGTCACCGATGCCAACATCCTTATCACGGGTGAGAACGGAACGGGTAAGGAGGTGCTGGCCAAGGAGATACACCGTCTCTCAAAACGTGCTGCCAAGCGAATGCTGCCCATCGACATGGGTGCCATTACGGAGACGCTCTTTGAGAGTGAGCTTTTCGGATATGTCAAGGGCGCCTTCACTGATGCCAAGGCTGACAAACCGGGTAAGTTTGAACTGGCCGAGGGCAGTACCCTCTTCCTCGACGAGATTGGTAACCTCAGTTATTCGCTCCAGGCCAAGCTCCTCACTGCCCTGCAGCGGCGTACTATCGTCCGTGTGGGTGGCAGCAAGCCGATACCTGTCGATGTCAGAGTCATCTGCGCTACCAACCGCGACCTTGAGGAGATGGTCCGCAAGGGGGAGTTTCGCGAGGACCTGCTCTACCGCGTCAATACCATCCATCTGCAACTGCCGCCGCTCCGTGAGCGGGCAGGTGACATCCTCACCTATGCCGAGCACTTTCTCAGCCGTTATGCCGGACTATATAATAAGGTGGGCATGACCTTCGCACCTGAGACGAAAGCCAAGATGGAGCGCATGCCGTGGTATGGCAACATCCGTGAGTTGCAGCATGCTGTGGAGAAGGCCGTCATCCTCAGCGACGGCATGGCTATTCAGCCCGACGACATCGAGGGCACGGCGGCGATGCAGCCGAAAGCCTCTGGAGAGATACAGCGTCTTGACGAGATGGAGCGCGACATGATAGCAAAGGCCATTGCGGAATGCGACGGCAACCTCTCGCAGGTGGCCTCGCAGTTGGGAATATCCCGGCAGACGCTCTATAACAAGATGAAGAAATACGGCATATAGGAGGAAAATGACACAGCCAGAACCATATATTCTCCTTTCTATTGCCATTATCATCATCGTGGTGTTGGTAGTGACAGTCGTTGTGCTGTGGCGTCGCAACCGCAATACCATCGACAAAGTGACTTTCCTGTTCAATGCCATCGATAACGGCGACTATGCTTTCCGCTATGCTGAGGACCAGAAGAGCAATGCTATGGTCAATGCGGCATTGAACCGTATCAAGGAAATCTTGCAGCATGCCAGGGATGAGCAGATTGAGAAAGAAAAATATTTCGAGTTGATTCTCGACTCCGTGGACACGGGTGTCCTCGTCATCGATGGTGAGCGGGGTATCGTACTGCGATGCAACCGTGCTGCCCTTCGACTCTTGGGTCGTGAGGCCGTCACCCATGTCGACCAGGTGAAGGAGCAGTTGAAGAAGTTTGCCGTGCGCGAGACCCATACGGTGTTGCAACAGCGGCGTGTGCGCATCATCGCCTTCAGCGACATCGGAGGTGAGCTGGCCAACCAGGAGACAGACTCATGGGTGCGTCTCATCCGCGTGCTCACCCACGAGATGATGAACACGCTCACGCCTGTCATCTCGCTCAGCGAGGCCTTGCTGCCCAAGGCAGAAGGGGAGCAGCGTGAGGGTTTGGAGGTTATCCACCGCACGAGTCAGGACCTGATACGCTTTGTGGAGAACTACCGCCGTTTCACCCATGTGCCCACGCCCCAGCCTCAGCTTTTCTATGTCAAACCTTTCCTGGAGCGGATGGCGGCTCAGGCGCAGCCGCTCCTTAGTGAGGGCGTGACGCTGAACCTCGACGTGGAGCCTGCCGACCTCTTGGTCTATGCCGACGAGAGTCTCCTGGCACGTGTCGTGAGCAACCTGCTGAAGAATGCCGCGGAGGCTACGACGGCGGGACAGCACGTACGCCTGCATGCTTTCTCAGATACCGATGAGGCTGTGGTCATCGACGTTAGCGACGATGGTGCGCCGATACCTGCCGACATCGCTTCACATATCTTCATTCCTTTCTTCACGACGAAGACTGAGGGTAGTGGTATCGGCCTCTCTATTTCCCGGCAGATCATGCGCGTCAGCAACGGCTCCCTCTCCTTGCTGCCCTACCATGACGATGGCATCACAACATTCCGGCTGAAGCTATAAACACAAAGGCTTCTATCGGAAGTCCGGAAGTCCAGAAGTCCGGACTTCAGACAGGTCTTCCGTACTTCCGGACTTCTTGCTTAGCATCCTTTTCCGTCGATGCTGCACGAAGGGCCGCCTTCGTTGGGATCGTACTCCTTCAGTCCCACATCTTCGGGTTTGAGGGTGACGGTGCCGTCCTCCAAGACGAAGGCGGGGATGCCGATGTCACCAATCTCCTTGGAGTGGTCGAAAGCCGCGCTCTTATCACGAAGGCGCATGAAGGCTCCCATATATCTTACGTTCTCACCGATGTCGATGACCTTGAATCGCTTGTCGCCCTTGACCTGCTCGTCAACATAAGCGCAATAGGGGCAGGTGGGCATGCCATAAATCTTAATCATAGTTGTGTACTTATTTAGTTTGTCCGTACAAAGATAGACTTTTTCCCAATACTAAAGCTAAACCCAAACAGCTTTTAATGATTTTATAGCCTTTTTATGCCATAGACGGCCAGCCCGGTCAGTCTTGCTCTTCTTTTATATAATGTGGATGCTGTTCATCGCCAAGGTCTGCCCGATAACAGAAGTCATCGATGGAGAAGTCCCGCAAGTCTTGTGGTAAGAAGATTCTGTTCTTGACGACAAATCTGGTCATGGCACCCCGACAGCCTTTCGCGTACATGGATACGGTCTTATACTCCATGCCTTTGTCAACGAGGAACAGCGGTTTGATGACAGTGACCTGCTCTTCGACTTTTTTCCAGTCGCACATCCGTTCAAACTCCGTTGTGGCCAAGTCGAGGAGGATGCCGTCGTCGTCTCTCACCCGCTTGATGAGGATGTCGGTGAGACGGCTCCGCCACCAGGTCTGTAGCGGTTTGCCATCGGTGAAGTCCAGTCGCACGTTGGCAGGCATGCGGTAGAGGTGGATGAGGTCAAGGGGACGGAGCAAACCGTAGAGAAAGGACATCGTCAGAATATGGTCCTGAGCGAAGGAAAAGTCGTCCTGCGAGAAGTCGTCGGCTTGCAGATATTTATAAGCCTGCCCAAAGTAGGCTAACAAGGCGGGCTGGGCAGTGGCGCCGGAGAAAGACAGAAAGCGCTGATGGTTCTCCACCGCTATCGCCGGACTGCAGCTGAAGAGCTTGGCAATTTCAGCGACGCTCTTCTTTGCCATCTCTTCGGCAATGGCAGTAGCCTCGGACTGAAAGAGTGGGGTAGTGGTGCACAAAGGCGGTATCGTCACTTCCGCCCGCATGATTTTGGCATCGGCAAGGATTATCTGCATAGAATGATTTGTTGGTGGCTACAAAATTACAGTAATGTGGGGAATTTTGCAAGAAAAACAGCAAAAAGACAATGTGCTTCCCGATAAAAGTTCTAATTTTGTAAACACAATCATCTGAATTTATGAAGCATATCGAAGTGGTGGCCGCCGTCATCGTGCGTGACGGCCGGTATTTTGCTACACAGCGTGGCTATGGCGAATATAAGGACAAATGGGAGTTTCCTGGTGGCAAGGTGGAGCCGGGCGAGAGACGTGGGGAAGCCCTGATAAGGGAGATTCGTGAAGAGCTTGCTACTATCATTGAGATAGACCGGTTTATCTGTACGGTAGACTGTGACTATCCGGACTTTCACCTTACCATGCACTGCTATCTCTGCCATGTCGTATCCGGACATCTTCAGCTCTTGGAAGCCGAGGATGCCCGTTGGCTGGACAACAGTCATCTGCTGACCGTGGACTGGCTGCCAGCAGACAAGGAGGTAGTGACGAACTTGATGCAGACCGGTTTATGACTGCATAGCCTGATGATGAAGTAGCAAAGTCTCACAGTCTCTCATGCGTCACCTTTACCATCTGTGGCATATACCGCAGACATCTGTGGCAAATGTCACTATTGTCGTTGGCAAGTGCCGGAGATGTCGTTGGCAAATGCCGTGGAAACAGCCGACAATGGGACAGAGCAATAATAATTGTTGATTTTGGAATCAAAATGGTTAAGTCTTTGTATCTTTGCAATCGATATGAATGACAAAGCAATGTTGGAAGAACAGCAAGATAGAGACCTTCGCTTCATGCGACTTGCCTTGGCTGAGGCCGAACAGGCTTATGCTGAGGGCGAGATACCCGTTGGCGCCGTCATCGTGGCCGGCGGGCGTGTCATTGCTCGTGCCCATAACCAGACGGAGACGCTCCATGATGTCACAGCCCATGCTGAGATGTTAGCGATCACGGCAGCTGCCGACCTGCTCGGCGGGAAATATCTCAAGGATTGTACGCTCTATGTCACCGTGGAACCTTGTGTGATGTGTGCCGGTGCTATTGGCTGGGCTCAGATCGGCCGTATCGTCTATGGAACGGGCGATGACAAGCGGGGCTACACCCTTTTGGCTCCTCGGGCCTTCCACCCGAAAGCAAAGGTGACTACAGGTGTGCTTGAGGCAGACTGCCGCCAACTGATGCAGCGGTTCTTCAAAGACAGAAGATAGGTTGTCCTCTTGAAATCTCACATAAACTTACTGATATGACAAAGCAAACATTTATTGCACTGCTTGCAGTTATCCTGACATTGATGCCGGGAGTGGTTTCTGCAAAGGAGAAAATTGTGAACTATACGGAGGTAAGGCATTATTTCCATACCAACGGTACAACGTTGCCTTACAATCCGTTGATCACCTCTCAGGCCGACTTCGACAAATACTTCTCTCCGGCTGCTGTAATGGGCAAGAACGGTGAGCCTACGAAGATAGACTTCCGCAAACAGGCTGTCGTAGCTATCGTGCTCTCTGAGACCGATAGGGCTGCCGAGATAAAAGACTTGAAGATTGTCGACACCGGGAAGGGAGAATATTCCGGAAAGAACGAGTTGCACCTGAGATATACGGTGAACTACGGTCCCCGCCAGTCGTATGTCGTGGAGCCGATGTATCTCGTGGCCATCAATGCGAAGTATCGTGACTACACGGTCTATGACGAGGGTGTCGTGAAACAGGCCGACGAGCGTTCATCATCTGATTTCCGTAATGTGCACTACGTAGGCTATAACAGCCATATCGACCTCAGTATCGACTATCCCACAGCTCCGGGTAGTCTTCGCAATGCCGTTCTTGGCTATGAGTCACGCCTTCTCAAGGGCGCTTCCGACTTCTTCACCTTTCAGGATGGTTCTTCCACGCCGAGCTATTCCGGTGAGCAGGGAGATGCCGGCAAGATGTTCAACTATTATATCGGTCAGATGACGACGAACATGAAGGAGCTTGACAAGGCCAATGGCATGCCCTACCGTCCCTGCTCTATGCAGTACAAGATACTCCGCACTGACGAGACAGACCGCTACCTCACTTTAGAGGCCAGCGGCTACGGCTATACCGGTGGCGCTCACGGGCAGAGCCTGAACAAGGGTGTGACCTTCAACAAGGCGACTGGTAAGAAGGCTGAGCTGGTGAAGAAGACGATGGAACTGCAGAAGCTTATCACCGCACGTCTGCCGAAAGACTTAGTCGAAGGCTACACGCAGGACAACCCTGTGCCATTCCCTGCCAACGACATCTTTTTTAAAAATGGTACTATCGTATTCCTCTACGAGTCGGACGAGATAGCCTGCCATGCTGCGGGCCAAATAATAGTGACATTCTATCCGGCTGAGATTCAGGATTACCTCACCGAAGAAGGGAAGATTCTCACGGAGATGAACTAAGCCAGAAGTCCGGAAGTCCGGACTTCCGGACTTCTGATACCCTCCTATTTCATCTTCACCTCGTTTTCGAGCGGTTTACCCTCATTGAAAGCTTTGATGTTGTTCAGTGTTGTCAGTGCGATGTTCTTCAGTGCCTCGCGTGTGAAGAAAGCTTGATGGGAGGTGATGATGACGTTGGGCATCATGAGTAGCAGGGCCAGGCAGTCATCGTTGAGCATGCTGTCGGAGTGGTCCTCGTAGAAGAACTTTGCCTCTTCCTCGTAGACATCGAGGCCTGCCGACCCGACCTTGTGTTGTCTGAGTCCTTGTATCAGGTCCTCGGTGCGGATGAGCTTGCCGCGCCCGGTATTGATAATCATCACGCCTGGCTTCATCATGTCGATGGCATCTTTGTCGATCATGTGGAGGGTCTCCATGGTCAGCGGGCAGTGGAGGGTGATGATGTCGCTGTTCTCATAGAGCTCGGGCAGCTCGACCATCTTTACGTTGTTCTCCTTGGCAAACTTTGTATCGGGGTATTTGTCGTAGGCCAGGATGTTCATGCCAAAGCCATGGAGAATCTTTATTAGTTCCTTGGCGATACGTCCCATACCAATGACACCGACGGTCTTGCCGTACATGTCGAAGCCAAGGAGCCCCGAGAGGCGGAAGTTACCCTCACGGGTGCGCTGCACGGACCGGTAGACCTTACGGTTGAGGGAAAGCATCAGGGTCACGGCATATTCTGCTACAGCATGTGGCGAATAGGCTGGTACGCGCGCCACCATTATCTTGCCGTTGGCGGCCTTGAGGTCGACATTGTTGAAACCGGCACAGCGGAGCACGATGAGTTTGACGCCATAGGCTACTAACTTCTCTATGACGGGAGCGGTGAGGGCGTCGTTGACAAAGACGCAAACGACATCCTTGCCGTTGGCCAACTCGACGGTGTTCATCGTCAGGCGCTCGGTGTAATAATGGATTTCGTAGTTGAAACCCTTGTTCCACGTGTTGAAAGACTCACGGTCGTAACTGTGTGCATCGAAAAAAGCAATCTTGGTCATAGTCCTTAGTTTATCAATAGATGTATTCTGCGCGCAAAGTTACGGAATAATTTTGAAACGAAAGTAAATAGTTTCGAAATTATTTCATCTATTGGCCGCTATCCCCAGTCTGATGTATTCGGTGTCCATTACATAATGAAGTGTAAAGACAAAAGTCGACGTTGAAGTTGTATGTATCGTGGATATTATATAACTTTGCAAAAAAGATAATATACAATGGACGACAAAATTAAAAGCCCGTGGCCTGGACCGGAAGGCCTTATTCCTGTTACAAACGGCAAGGCGGAAGATGCCAATAAAATCAACCGTCAATATCTTGATGACCTGCTCGTTGAGATGCGTGGGATGGTGTATACGGGTATCGCCGATACGAAGTCTTTCGACAGCAGCGTCATCCATTATAAGAAAAACAACATGTTATCCTTATAATCCCGAGCATGCAGAAGGACCGCAACGATGCAAGGAAGTACCGTGAGGCAGCCAATGAAGGCGATGTCAGGGCAATGAACAATCTCGGAGTGTGCTATCACACTGGCAAAGGGGTTGTGGAGAACCATGCCACTGCCTTCCAGTGGTATATGAAAGCTGCATTGCTCGACGATGTTTATGCCTGCTATAATGTTGCAGAATGTTACTATAAAGGTGATGGAGTGGGGCAGGACTTCGAGAAGGCCAATTACTGGTATCTGAAAGCCGCCAACAAGGGTGACATGCAGTCGCAGGTCAATCTTGCCAATGCTTACTATCTTGGCGAGGGCATTGAGAAAAACCATGAGAAAGCCAACCGATGGTGGATGGAAGCAGCGTGGCAGGGTCATGTCCAGAGCATGAAGAACCTCGGTGCAGACTATTGGAACGGTGACGGACTGCCCCATGATGAGACTGAAGCGGCATTCTGGTATGAGTTGGCGGCAAATGCTGGTGATCCATTCTCTCAGTTTTGCACAGGTTGGCTCTATATCAATGGACGGGGCGTGAAGCAGGATAAGCGTCTCGGACTAAAATGGATTCACAAGGCTACAGCGCAAGGCTATGAACAAGCCATTAATTTCTGCAAGGAAAATGGTTATAGCATCTACTAACGTATCAACTCTTCCCTTATCTCCTCTTCTGTAGCCTCTCTACCTGATATGATATAAGGTTGGCTTAGAACCGCACACGTTTTACCATCTCGATTCTCTGCAAAGCCTATTAAAGTATAGGCACAATCAGGGAAGTAAGTGTTGTGAGCTTTGATTCGGTCAAAGAATGGCGTAAGATTATCGTCTGAATAACGGAAGTCATTCAGTTTATAAACAACATCATTGTCTTTGGATAGATAAACTTCGTTCTCCGAACCTCTATCAGCAAAATCGCCAAGAGATTCAGGTGAAACTATCCAGCATTTGTTATTCTTGGCAAAGTTTGTTAGGCGAGCGATTTGGACTCCCTTGCAATCCGTTGTTCCCGCAACCGCTTGAATTGATTTAAGCACTCTTTGTGCGACAGTTTCAGCTTGCTCCAGGATTCCACGGACTGGAGCTTCACCTCGTTGATTTTCTTGTGATAGTAGTTGAGTATCGGTTTCATCCATTATTCCTTTCTTTTTTGCAAAGATAGTGCAAACGAGTGGAATGACAAAGAAAAACTCCGTTTTTCTTTTCATTCCCGAGTGCAGCCTATCTTATCCAAAGATAGTGCAAACGAGTGGAATGACAAAGAAAAACCCCGTTTTTCTTTTCATTCCCGAGTGCAGCCTATCTTATTCTGCGGTTAGAGTCTAGCATTGAAAAAGTCCCATTGCATTACTATAATGATACCTTATTATCGGATACTTATGCATTTGACTGAACTTCTAGACTTCTGAACTTCTCCAATTTTGATACATCCCCCTTTTTGATTGATAGGATGTCAGAACTCTCTTTATAAATCGACATTCACTCCGGCCATGACCGTGGCGCGCGGCATGGGGAAGCCGGCGTTGACCTCATAGCGTTGGGCAAAGAGATTCTCGCCATGAACGAAGACTTTCAACTGACGGCTGACACGCAGGGTGGCAGTGAGATCCCACAACCAGAAGTTCTCTGTCGCTGCGTTGTTCTCCGCTGTGTGAAGCCCGTCGATCCATTGCAGTCCACTGTGCAGAATGAAGCGGCCGGGCTGCCAGTCAGCACCTATATAGAGCTTGTGCTTCGGGGCAGCTGTGAGCGTGCGGCTGGTATGGAGGAAGCTGTAGTTGGCATCGAGGCGCAGGCGGCTGACAGGAGCGTAGAAGCCTAAGAGTTCGAAGCCGGAGTTCTCGGTGCTGCCCGTGTTGACATTCAGCGGCCGGCCATCGACCATCTGCGTGGTGATGAGGTTGTCGGCATTGAGATAGAAGACGTTGAGACCATAGCCAAGACGGCCGTCGAGGAGCCGCTGGCGCAAGGAGAACTCATAGTTCCAGAGCCGTTCGGGGGCGAGGTCGGCGTTGGCCGGGCGGAACATGTAGAGCTCGCGCAGGGTAGGATTGCGGAAGCCCTTGCCCACGATGGCTTTCAGCTCCATGTCGTGGGGCAGGCGCGCCGTGAGTCCGCCTTGCGGTATCCATTCACTGCCCGACACGCTGTGGTGGTCGTATCGCAGGGTCACGTCGGCAGTGAGCCACGACAGCAGCTCCTGGCGAATGTCGGCATAACCTGCCACCTCGTTGACGTTGCGGTCGGCGATGTCCGTGCGACTGCCGTCAGCCATGACTTTCTGCCAGGCATGACCGCCAAAGCGCTGGTAGTCGAAACCGAGGGTCAGGCGTGTGGTGGAGAAAGGAGCGAAGCTCTCATAGGCCGAGACGCCGCCCATGCGGTCGTTGTGCATGTAGAAAGCTGTCTGAGGGGAGCTTGAGGCGGTGTGGCCGTCGTTGATGTGGTGATGTCCCCAGTTGTAGAAGGCGCGCACGGCACCAGAGAGCCTTCCGTAGTCGTTAGTGAGCGAGAGGGCTGCCATGCCGCGCGTGATGTCCATGTCGTTATTGATGAGCGGAGCAGAGACAGGACCGGGATTGGACGACTTCTGATAGGCGATGTTCACGTTGCCGTCCAACTGCCAGTAGCGACTGAGGTCGTAGCCGAGCTTGACGAAACCACTCGTCTGACTGAAGCCCGAGTTGGGCCTATGACCGTCGGTACGCTCATAGTTCACTGCGGCGACTGACGAGAAGCGGCCCTGGCGCACGCGGTTGGTGGCGGTACCGATGAAGGTGCCGTAGCTGCCGCCTTGCAAGTTGACGTTGGTGCGCACGCTGTTCTCACGCATCTGCCGCGTCACGATGTTCACCACGCCGCCCATGGCATTGCTGCCATAGATGGCCGAGGCGGGACCGCTGACCACCTCCACACGGTCGGCGAGCATGGTCTGATAGGTGTCGGCGAGCGGATGGCCATAGAGCCCGGCATATTGGGGCAGTCCGTCGATGAGCACGAGCAGGTCGGCCGAGCCGCCGATGCCCCTCATCTTGATGGTTCCCGCTGCTCCGGTGCTCAGTCCGTAGCCGAGGATGCCGCGTGTGGTGATGAAGAGTCCCGGCACCTGCTGGCTCAGCGTGGGCAGCACAGAAGGCTGATACGAGGCTGTGAGCCGCGAGCGGCTGATGACGGACACGTCGAGGGGTAGGTGGCGGATGTCGGACTGATAGCGTGTGCCCGTGACCACCACGTCGCTGAGACGCACCGAGTCGGTTTGGGCATAGGAAAGGCTGGCCGCACCAAGCAGTGCGGTCAACAGTAGTAATTTCTGATCCATGAAGATTTGAAGGGGTTATTTCTTGTCGATATTGACGAGGGTGTATTTCTTCGAGCCGAGGCCTATCTTCTCCGCCCAGTCGATGGTGTGCGTGCCATGCTGCTTGTCGATGCGCTTGAGCAGGTCGGTGGGGTCGTTCTTGGCCGTCACCTTCTGGTTGTTGATGATATCGACGCAAGCCTGGTCGAGGGCCACGGGGTCGGTGCTGGCGAGGATGCCATAGTCCTCAAGCTTCACAGGAGCGGGGTGGTCCACGCAGTCGCAGTCGATGCTCATGTTATTCATCACAGAGATGTAGATGATGCCGTTCTCCTTCTTGAAGTAGTTGACCACCGCCTGAGCCGCTGCCGCCATGCTCTCAAGGAAGCCGTCCTGGTCGCCGATGTATTTCGGAGTCCACAGCGAGTCCATGTTGAGCTTGTTCATCTTGCCGGCGGAGTGGATATAAGCCTTGCCGTTGGCCGAGGCGCAGCCGATGGAGAGGTTCTTCAGCGCCCCGCCGTAGCCGCCCATGGGATGGCCCTTGAAGTGGTTCAGACAGATCATGAAGTCGTAGTTGGCGAGGTGTCCGCCCACGATGTCGTAGTTCAGATGGGTATGGTCGCGCACGGGAATGCGAATCTCGTCGTACTCGTCCATGATATCCACGGGGAAGTATTTCGTGAATCCGTGGCGGTCGATGACCTTCCAGTGGTTGGCCGAGTTGTTGCGCACGTCGTTGGGGTCGCCGCCGTAGGCGGTGTTGTTCTCTACAATGGTGCCGTCGACATCATAGACCAAGTCCTTGATGAGCTCGGGCTTGAGATAGTTGGGGTTGGAGCCCTCGCCGGTGCTCACCTTCACGGCGACGCGTCCCTTGGCTTTTACGCCCAGGGCCTGATAGATACGTACAAGCGAGGCGGGAGAGATCTCACGGGTGAGATACACCTTGGACTGTGCCCAAGCCGTGGTGCCCAAGGCCAACAGCACGGCTACTGCAAGGACTCTGAAATGGAAATGACTCATAATCTTATGTGTTTGATGAATTGTCTTACGGTTGCAAAGATAAGCGTTTTTCCGCAATGTTGTGTTATATATATCTTCGGATTCCTTACACATTTTGCGGTATTTTGTACACATCGCGCTGGTCTGGTCTTCCTCCTACCCATCTTCGATGGGATATAAAGAAGATCTGAGAATATCAATATCTCCAAAATATTATTTTTAAGATATTCTCGGATTTTCTTTATATCTGCGCCCAGCGCGGTAGGAGGTAAGTTCCTTACAAGGGCTTTTGGTTTGTCCTCCTACCCATCTTCGATGGGATATAAAGAAAATCTGAGAATATCTAAAAATATTTTCTATTATATTCTCAAATATTCTTTATATCTGCGTCCTGCGCGGTAGGAGGAAGTTCCTTACAAGGGCTTTTGTTTTGCCCTCCTACCCATCTTCGATGGGATATAGAGAAAATCTGAGAATATCTAAAAATATATTCGATGATATTCTCAAATATTCTTTATATCTGCGCCCTGCGCGGTAGGAGGAGGTTCCTTACAAGGGCTTTTGGTTTGCCCTCCTACCCATCTTCGATGGGATGTAAAGAAAATCTGAGAATATCTAAAAATATTTTCTATAATATTCTCAAATATTCTTTATATCTGCGCCCTGCGCGGTAGGAGGTAAGTTCCTTACAAGGGCTTTTGGTTTGCCCTCCTACCCATCTTCGATGGGATGTAAAGAAAATCTGCGAATATCTAAAAATATTTTCTATTATATTCTCAAATATTCTTTATATCCGCGCCCTGCGCGGTAGGAGGAAGTTCCTTACAAGGGCTTTTATTTGCCCTCCTACCCATCTCCGATGGGATATAAAGAAAATCTGAGAATATCTAAAAATATTTTCTATTTTATTCTCAAATATTCTTTATATCTGCGCCCTGCGCGGTAGGAGGAAGTTCCTTACAAGGGCTTTTGGTTTGTCCTCCTACCCATCTTCGATGGGATATAAAGAAAATCTGAGAATATCTAAAAATATTTTCTATTATATTCTCAAATATTCTTTATATCCGCGCCCTGCGCGGTAGGAGGAAGTTCCTTACAAGGGCTTTTATTTGTCTTCCTACCCTCTCCGATGGGATATAAAGAAGAGAATATCTAAAAATATATTCGATGATATTCTCAAATATTCTTTATATCCGCGCCCTCGCGGTAGGAGGAAACTCAAAACCCGAGGAATGCTTCCCCCCTGGAGATGAAGGGAGTGTGCAGGGGGCCACTACTTAAAAGCTGTACATCGGTTGGAAGCTTCGTCATAATAATATTTTTCAAAGTGCAGGCCTTTATCTAAGGTAAAGTTGAGAAGGATTCCAATAGGAAAATGTGTCAGACGAAGATAGCTAAACAATTGTAGCCGATGCTCTTTCTGAGTTGCTTCTGTAGCTTTGAGTTCTAATATTATTTTTCCATTAAGGACTATGTCCATCCGGTAAGTCTTTTGCAGTCGGACACCTTTAAACCAGAGTGGGAGATCTTTCTGCTCCTCAACAACAAAGCCGTCCTTCTTAAGGAGATAGCATAATGCTGCTTCGTATGCTGACTCAAGGAGCCCACCTCTATACTCATTATAAACTTCAAAGGCATCACCTATAATGTGCCGTATAGACGCACGATAATTTTGGAGGATTGCATCGGTGTCCAAGGTAGAAGATGTTTCCATACTTTAGTTTTTTATGGATTACTACTTGCAAAGATAAGTGCTTCTATCAATTTTGTTGTCAATAATAGTGAATTTTATACATTTTCCTCTATTTTTACTCCTACCCTTCTTCGATGGGATATAGAGAAAATCTGAGAAAATCTTAAAAATATTATTTTCTCAAATATTCTCCGATATTCTGTATATCCGCGCTTGCGCGGTAGGATGACAAACAAAGCGCCACGGCAGCATGGATATCCTCGTCTTCGGCAGTGCCTGCCTACGAAGTCGGTGATGACGGCGCCCTCGATAATCATAAACAGTTTCTTTGCCGACGACAGGAAGTTGATGAGACAATGTCCCTTATCCACGACTTCCATTTCTGTGCATTGGTTGCAAGACACCGTCTGCATTCAGAGGATAGGGCTGTTATACGCTATTGTAAGCGAAGGCATTGTGTCGAAACATTTTATCTTTATGTTGCTATATAGTAAAAAAGGCCGGCATAATTGCCGGCCCCTTCTATTAGGAGATGATTAGAATCAACCTATCAGTTCAACGCTCCTCTTGAGGAACTTGTCAAGTGCCTCTCCCTTGAGCATGCCGTTTTGAAGCAGTGCCAGGTCGATGAGCTGGTGAACAATCTTGTTACCCTTGGCATAGTCGGCAAGGATCTTGTTCTTCTTCTCGCGCTCGTCGTTGATGGTCTTCTCTGTCTTTTGGAGATCGTCTTTCTCCTCCTGGCTCACCTCCTCAGGCTTCTTATTGGCCTGACTCTGATGGAGGGCAGCGAGGCGGGCCTCCTGACCCTTGATGTCGCTGACGATAGGCTTCAAGGCTTCGTCAACGCTCTTCTTGGTGTCGTCGAGGACCTCTTTGATGAGCTTGTGGTCGGAGTTGAGCACAACCATGTAGGAATCGGGCATCTGGTTGTAGAAGCTCATTCCGGGCTGGAACTGGCTCATCTCTTTCATTCGGCGCATATACTCGCTCTGCGTGATGAGGACAGGATTTGCAGTCTCACCGAGAGCCTCCACATCGACACTGAAATTGGCTTTGGCATCGGAAGGCATCTGCGAGCGGAAGACCTCTGACAATTTGTCACTGTCGTCCTTGTCAAGTGTCTCTTTCTTGACATCATCCTTGACGATGAGACGGTCGATGATGTCAGCGTCGACGCGGGAGAAGCGACTCTTCTCGAACTTCTGCTCCAGCATGCTCACCATTGGCACATCGAGCTGGCCGTCAAGGAGCAACACACTATAACCCTTGTCCTGAGCAGCCTTGATATAGGTGTACTGGTCTTCTTTGTTGGTGGCATAGAGGTAGATGAGCTCTCCATTCTTATCCGTCTGGTTGTCCTTGATGAGCGTCTTGTACTCGTCGAAGGTGAAGTACTTGCCGTCGACATCTTTGAAGAGTGCAAAGTCTTTGGCACGGTCGTAGAAGTCCTCTTGTGACAGCATACCGTAGTTGATGAACAGCTTCAGACTGTCCCACTTCGACTCGTAGTCCTTGCGGTCGTCCTTGAAAGTCTGCTGCAAGCGGTCGGCGACTTTCTTGGTGATATAGGTTGAGATTTTCTTCACGTTGGCATCGCTCTGCAGATAGCTGCGGCTGACGTTCAGCGGAATATCCGGTGAGTCGATGACGCCATGGAGCAGGGTGAGGAAGTCGGGAACGATGCCCTCAACCTGGTCGGTAACGAAGACCTGGTTACAATATAGCTGTATCTTGTTGCGCTGCAGGTCGATATTGCTGTGAATGCGCGGGAAGTAGAGAATACCAGTCAGATGGAACGGATAGTCGACATTGAGGTGGATCCAGAACATTGGCTCGTCCTGCATAGGATAGAGCTCGCGATAGAACTTCTTGTAGTCCTCGTCTTTGAGGGTAGAGGGAGTCTTTGTCCACAGCGGTTCCACATTATTAATAATGTTGTCCTCAGCGGTCTCCACCTCTTTGCCGTCCTTCCACTCTGTCTTCTTGCCGAAGGCGATAGGTACGGGCATGAACTTACAGTATTTGGAGAGTAACTGTTGAATCTTGTTGTGCTCGAGATACTCCTTGCAGTCGTCGGCGATGTGCAGGATGATGTCTGTGCCGCGGTCAGCTTTCTCTGTCTCCTCAATAGAGAACTCTGGCGAGCCGTCGCAGACCCAGTGCTCGGCCGTGGCGCCATCCTTATAGCTCTTGGTGATAATCTCCACCTTGTCGCTGACCATGAAGGCAGAATAGAAACCGAGTCCGAAGTGTCCGATAATGGCATTGGCCTCGTCTTTGTATTTAGCTAAGAAATCGGTAACGCCAGAGAACGCTATCTGATTGATGTATTTGTCTATCTCCTCCGCTGTCATACCGAGTCCGCGGTCACTGATGGTCAGAGTCTTGGCATCCTTGTCGAGCTTAACATGGATAGTGAGGTCGCCTAACTCACCTTTGAAGTCGCCCTTCTGCTGTGCCGTTTTCAATTTCTGAGTGGCGTCGACGGCATTGGAGACCATCTCGCGAAGGAAAATTTCATGATCTGAATAGAGAAACTTTTTGATGACGGGGAAGATGTTTTCGGTCGTTACCCCAATATTACCTTTCTTCATGTACGTATTGTGTTTTTTATTCTTTTTATTTCTACGTTCAGAAATTGCAAGAACTGTGCCAAAGGAGGCGGAAATCGGCTTGAAAGTGGCAAAAATGTAAAAGGAAACGAAAAAATACGCTCTAAAGTGAAGAAATACTGAAATATTTACAAGTGTTTCGAAAAATATTCCTACCTTTGGCCCATAGATTCATTTCAATAGGTTAAGGTTAGTTTTTTAAAAGGTTAAAAGAGCCCCAATCTGAGTCGTGAGACCGTGGATTGGGGTATTTTTTTGTGTATGCCGAAAGTCTATCGGACGCTTTTGACACCCACGATGCCCGTGAGCTTATCGTCGAGGTAGAAGGTGGAGGTCATGGTATCCTTGTCGACAGCATATTTTACGGAAATCATGTTCAACTTGTCGGTACGGGGCTGGTATTTGGTGCCGGCCTTCACAATCTTGCCTTTGATGGCCTCAGTGTGCATGACTTGGAGGATGGAGTCCTTGACGTGGTTTGTGGAGTCAAGGTCAGACCAAGAGATGATGTCATAGTCAGGCAGCAACATCTGTTCAGACATAAACTGCTTGACATGACTTTTGACCTGATGGTCCTCGCCACAAGCGGCAAGAACCATCAGGGATATAATAAATAATGTGAATACTACCTTTCTCATTATTTCTCAGGGATATTCTTCAGAATCTCTAATAGATGATCCCAGACCATCTGCACGGTGGGGATATAGAGGCACTCGTCGGGCGTGTGTACGTTGCGCAGTGTCGGTCCGAAGCTGACCATGTCGATATTTGGATATTTCTCTGAGAAGAGACCGCATTCCAGGCCTGCATGGATGCCACGTACCACGGGCTCCTTGCCAAAGAGCTTCTTGTAAGCGTCGATGGCGATGCGCTGGAGCTTAGAGTCATGCTTAGGCTGCCAAGCAGGATAGCCGTCGGTCTGGATGACGTCGGCACCGGCAAGCTCATAGGCGGCTTTGACCGTGTTGCACATATTCTCCAGGTTGCTTGTCACATTACTGCGCTGCGAGCTGACAATCTCTACCTTGTCGTCGCTGCTCTGTACACTGGCCACATTGCTGGAAGTCTCTACCATCCATGCCAGCTCCTTGTCCTGACACATGGCGAAGACACCATTGTCGACGGCTTGCAGGGCGCGGATGATGTTGGTTCCGACAGCAGCGGGGATGACCTTCTGCGCCTCAGCGCTCTCCAGTCCCCATACCATAGTGGTGTCGGTGACATGATATTCGTCCTCGACGGCAGCAGCAAACTGGTTCCAGTCGGCTTTGACCTCTTCCTTCTTGTCGGCGGGTACAGCGAAGATGACCTTGCCGTCGCGAGGGATGGCGTTGTGCATCTTACCTGAGTTCCACTGAGCTAAGCGCAGCGGCATCTTCGTCTGCTCGAGGTAAAGGAATCGCGCGATAATCTTAATGGCGTTGGCGCGCTTCTTCTCGATGTCGTCGCCGGAGTGACCACCGTTGAGACCTTTGAGGCTGCCTTCCAAGAAGAAATAGCCCTTGGGAGCGTCCTCCCGCTGGAACTTGAATGTGGCGATCGTGCTACGGCCACCGGCGCAGGAGATGAAAATCTGGCCCTCATCTTCAGAGTCGAGGTTGATGAGGTAATCGCCGGTCATGAATCCGGCTTTCATCCCTAAGGCTCCAGTGAGCTGTGTCTCCTCGTCGCGTGTGAAGACGCACTCGATGGGCCCATGCTCGATGTCGTCGGAGTCGAGGATAGCCAGTTCGATGGCATCACCGATACCGTCGTCGGCACCTAAGGTAGTGCCTTTGGCGTGCATCCAGTCGCCATCGACATATGTCTGGATGGCATCCTTATGGAAGTCGAAGTCGACATCAACAAGCTTGTCGCAGACCATGTCCATATGGCTCTGCAGAATGGTCGTGGCGCGGTTCTCGTAGCCTTTGGTAGCGGGCTTGCGGATAAGGACGTTGCCGGTCTCGTCGACAATAGTCTCAAGGCCATGGTCGGCACCAAACTTCTTGAGATATGCTATCATCTGCTCCTCATGCTTAGAGGGACGGGGAATCTGATTGATTTTTGCAAACTGCTCAAAGACGCGAGCAGGTTTCAATTCTGCCATAATAATTGTTTATTTTTAATGTTTTGTCTTATTTCTTTTTGCGTTTCAACCTATTTACACTATCTTTGCAGCGTTTTTGGTTGTAAAACCAATGCAAATTTAGTAATTTATGATAGAAACTCTGCTCTTGACGGTGTTAATAATTGCTATCGCCGTAGCTTTACTCTCCGTCCGTGTTATTCTGCTCAAGAACGGGCGCTTCAAGTCGTATCACATCCACGACAGTCAGGCCATGAAAGATCGTGGCATCCACTGCGTCATCGACCAGGACAGGGAGATGAGGGCAAAGTCGGCCAGTAAATAAATAAAACGAAATAAAAAAATGAAGAAAAGCATTATCCTCTCTGTGGCCATCGCCGCTGCCACAACTTTGGGCATCACTTCTTGCGACAAGAGCTCACCCAAAATGGATGAGAAGGCGGAAGCCCCTGCACAGCAGGAGAAGACCAGCAGCAAGATTGCATATGTGGAGGTGGACTCCATCATGACACAATACAACTTCTGCAAGGACTATACAAAGATTCTGAACCAGAAGGGTAACAACATCCAGAAGACCCTTGCTGCCAAGCAGCAGGCCCTGCAGGCCGCCGCTGCCAACTTCCAGCAGAAGGTGCAGCAGAATGCTTACACCCGTGAGCAGGCTGAGGCTATCCAGGCTGGCCTGCAGAAGCAGAGCAACGACCTTCAGGCACTGAACCAACGTCTGAGCAACGAGTTTCAGGCTGAGACAGAGAAGTATAACAAGGCGCTGCACGACTCTCTGCAGCACTATCTCGCTGTCTATAACAAGGACAAGAAGTATGGTCTCATCTTTGCCAAGCAAGGTGACAACCTGCTCTACGCCAATAAGTCCTATGATATTACCAATGATGTCGTAGCAGGTCTTAACAAGGCTTACAAGGGCACAAAGACTGCCAAGAAGTAACTGAAAAGAGCGGGTATAACAACTTTTTGCCAAAATATTTGCCAAAATATTTGGTAGGTAGAAAAAATCGTTGTACCTTTGCACTCGCTTAACAAAAGAACGGCTCCGTAGCTCAACTGAATAGAGCATCTGACTACGGATCAGAAGGTTCCGGGTTTGAATCCCAGCGGAGTCACTTCTTTCAATAAGCATATTAATGGTTTGGCTCCGTAGCTCAACTGAATAGAGCATCTGACTACGGATCAGAAGGTTCCGGGTTTGAATCCCAGCGGAGTCACTAAGGTCGAAAATCGAGAATTCCCCAGATTTGAGATTGAGACGAAGAAATTTCTGAGTAGACGAAGATGAATCGGAGAGTTTGCGAAAACAGACTCTCCGATGTCTTTTTTAATCAGGCACTTAGCTTTGTCATCCATGCGAAGCGCCAAAAGTAATCAGGTCATTTTATTGTATTTTGGAGTATGCTACAAATGTTAAATTTGTGGTTGAAAGTAGCGTTGACGTAACCTCGCGTAACCTGACCTAACTCAAATGTGCTCCCATTTGCGCCCCTACATTAAAATTATGCGCCCCCGGGTATCACAAAAAAGAGCAAAATTGAGAAAAATCGGGTAACGATTTTTCAAGGGGTAAGTTTAAATGTTGCAAAATGCGCCCCCAGTGCGCCCCCACTTTTGTGGATGCGCCCCCACCTTGAGGCCGTTTTGTGGCAGATTCTGCGGAGTTTTGGCTACCCATCCCTAAGGAAATTATCCGAAATAGCATTCGAATATTAGGATTCTGTTGCCATTGCCGTTTCCAACTGCCTCTGCATGTATTTGGAAACAGGCTTTTTGTGGGGAAAGACAAATACACTTTCCACATGCGAATGTCCGCCTCCCGTCAGGTTATAAACCATGAATGTGTCGTCGGAATAGTCCATCCACAAGTTCTCGCCCTCTTTGAGACGACCTTTCTTGACAGCACGTTCACGGAGAAAGTTGACACGCTTAACAGATGGTGGTACTGCATCGACTATCGAAAGCAGTAACTGCTCATTGTCATACACATCTACTATGTCGCCATGCTTGAAGCGGATCTTGTCTTCCGGTCTGCCACGGAATACTTTGTCGCGGTCAACATAATTGCGGTCATAAAACGAGCCGTCCTTCAGATAAGTCTGCCTTGATATAATGTTCTGTCCGTCGTCGTTGTCTATCTCCCATTCTGTTATGATGAAGCAGTAGTCGCTTGAAGTGTAATCATCACCATCATGCTGGCTGTTCCCCACATAATCTCTGATTTCCTTCTCTGCTTTTGCCAATGTTGAGAAATAGCCCAACGACCATAGGTCGGTTTTCTTTACAGGGAAACGTTTTCCCCAAACGCTTACACCCTGCAAGTGAAATACTGTTTCCATGTTATCTCGTCTTTACACCTTTTTCATGTCAAGGATGATAACGTCTGCATCATCACCGAATCTTTTCCATCAGCCGTTCAGCTGTCGTTTTAATGCAGACAGAGCTTCTGTCTCGCTCCCACTGATAAGGCTTACGAATTTTGATGACATGTGAACCATTGCACCGAAGCGTCCTGCTGTAATAGCATAATCTACTAAATATGTATGCATAATCTTTATTATTAATAGTTTAACTTGTTTTTATTATAATGCTCCAGTTTTGCTTTCAGCTTTTGTTGGAGCGATTTTGTTACTTTCTTTGTCGGAGCAAAGACGAGTATCGCCGGTCCGAGTTTGTAGTCTTGGTCGAGATAACAAATTCCATAGCGGTCATTGTCCATTGTCAGTTTTATGCCGTCGTGCTCTTTATGGAATTGTTCTACTTCCTCAACTGTGTATGGCAGTTTAGCCACGATGCCGAGTCAGAGTTTGTTCTCAAAATAGTCGTAGACTTCAACAACGTCGCCAACCTGAAACTTTATCATCTCCTTCTCTCTGCCATGGAAGGTCAATTCTTCATCGCATTCAACCTTGTCAAGCAACCTGCCATCGGCGTCATAGATTCTTACAGTGTTGAAATCTATCCAGTCAATATCTCCATGATTGAGGAATATTTCCGTGACGATGAAGAAAAGAACTTTGTACGTGTATAGCTCCTGGCAAGGGAAATGCTCTGCCTGTTCAAGTGATGTATAATAGCCCTCCGAAAGGCGGCAAGTTTTTCTACATGGGTATCTGCCACCTTCAAGAAGGACGACTTCAACCCTGAAGATTGTACTCTGTTTCTTTCTTGTCATACCTTTCTGAATATCTTCTCGTAGTCTTCCCTGTTAAGCATAGAGATTAATTCGCCTCTTGTCAGTAACTGTGGAGGTTCTTCGAATGAATTCCAACGGGATGTTGCTTCAAAGTTGCCGTTTTTGTCTACTATCAGAGCAATTAGCGAGAGCCCGTAGTCATCCTTTGGATAGCCTCTGCCCTTTATCTTTGGTGTTTTGGGCATGTCGCTGCGGATGAGAATGTAGAGCATCTTTCCACCTTGAAGGTAATAATCCATTGCAAGGTCAGAGAAAACGATGCACCACTCGGTATATTCTGAGTATGGCATCATTTGTTCGTAGTTGTCGATTTTTACGACTGAGTATCTTTTCTTGTTTAAATCCATTCTTTATTTTACTTCTTTGCAAGCGAGCCTTTTGTGGCTCGCTTGTTCTGTTGTTTGTCAGGCATAGAGGTCAAAAGTGTTGTAGCAGGTCTTCTTTGGGTCGACGAAGTGCCCGAGTTCTTTTTCGCGGGTTCTGTAGAACCACCCCTGATCTTCGGTGCTGCGCCGGGTTAGCTTGCAGAGTCCTGGCTGTTTGCTGATGACCAGGCGGATGGTCAGGCGGAAGCGAACCCTGTGGTTGATTTCGTAGAGCCAGCCGTTACTCTTTTCGAAGCATTCCGTGACTTTGGATTCGAGGTTCTTGAACGCCCACGGTGTCAGTCTTTCGTGGCGGCGCAGCCCGAGGAAGAGGAAGTAGTCGACGAATCCGGTCGTCACGCGGCTCTCGTGCAGCCATTTCACAAAGTTCTCGTAGAATTCCTCGTCCGTCTCGCCGGCCTCCTGCTTGAACTCGTATGCACCTGTCTCGATACCGCCGCATAGGTATTCGATTTCCAGTGGTCCGAGGATGGGGCGGCCGTAGACCTTGATGCTCTCCAGATACTCCTTGAAATTCTTCTCTACTTTCGTTGTCGTCATTGCTTAGTTGTTTTGTAAAGTATATAATTTACTATACGAAGAACTTTTCTTTACAAATCGTTGTGTTCGTGCACAACGGCATTTTTAGGTTTGTAATTTACAAAGTTTAAATGTATGAAAGATATATTTGGTTAAATCTGATATTTTATTGACAAATTGCAAGTTACTGCTTCATTCCTAGGTTCCACCCGTTGATAAAGTTTACAACTACACCAACCTCTTCTGGAATGACCTGGACGATTCTGTTAAGTTTAAACTCGTCTGTATTGTATATGCCTTCAGTGTCTTTTTGAACAAAGGTAATGCATGACCTGTTTACCATTCCAAGAAAGTCATCGTATGTACCCTTAAATTCATAGAAAGGGTCTTCATCCAATTTACCGCATATATCTCTGAACATCTGTTTATTTGCCGAAAAGTCTTCCGGGTCTGAAAATACTATCATCCTTGCAGCTACAAGGATTTTGCCTTTTGACACGGGAGTAACCATGATGTCATAATCTTTCTCTACCATCCACTTGTCGAAAGTGTTGAACATCGCCATTCCCATGGAGCATTTGAACTTGCCGAGATAGTTTTGTTCGTCAAGTTTCTGAAAGCCCATATTGGTAAGCTCGCTTTCAAAGTGCGTCGTTGTGCCGGACACTGTTGTTCCGAGCATGAAACGGGTGAGCTTTTGTGCCTGCAGCTGTAGGCAGCACAGAGTGATTAAAATTAAAGTGATGAACTTATTCATGACTCTTTGATTTTAAAGTTATTATTCGTGTTGACCGTTATAACTCTTGATAAATAAGGTCTATTCCAATTTTAGCGACGCTGTTGGTCTTGACCAATCCCCACTTGACGTTTCTTTCCCCGTCACAGAACAGTTCGGTGATCTTTTCGAGATAGTCTATTTCCCTTGTCATAAAGGGAAATGATGGATTTATCTTCAGGTCTGCAATGAGCAGATGTGTTTTGCCGAATGTTGCGCCGGAAGACATTATGCTCTTGTACAAGTGGGGCATGTCCAACGAAACGATGTACAGCCGTTTACTTTCTGGGTAAAGGTCAAGTACCTCTTTATAGTCATCTGAGTCCAGACCTATGACTACTCTGTCCAAAGGGTCGTTCTTTCTGATTGTCTTGTTCTTCTCACTGTCTTTTGCGTACTCAATGGCAAGTTTAAAGCTTTCTGCAACTTTACCCTTGTCTGTAGTATGGCATATCTCATAAAGCAGTTGGTGAATTGTGTCATCAATCATTTCGCTTTGTACTTGCTTACGTTCTTTTTTCTTCATAATGTGATGGTTAAATATTTGTTAGGGTGTTCAGTTAAATGTTCCGAGAAACAGAGGCTGATATCACCCGTTG
>ERZ791911.286-NODE-286-length-41899-cov-14.347123_pt1 | contig 41899 bp, 70 predicted proteins | sample MGYA00510142_ERZ791911 | MGnify/ENA primary metagenome ERZ791911 (study PRJEB30046, sample SAMN00792056) | human gut metagenome | study: EMG produced TPA metagenomics assembly of the A metagenome-wide association study of gut microbiota in type 2... | reverse complement strand
TTCCAGTTCCAGTAACAGTTCCAGTTCCAGTAACAGTTCCAGTTCCAGTAACAGTTCCAGTTCCAGTAACAGTATCATTATAGTTACCACTTGCTTGCACTTGGTAGCATGTGCTAGCATTTGCTGAGCTTGCTTTCATTTGAGCAGCACGGGCTTTTCCGGCTTCCCGGCGCTTTTGCTTGACGTTCTCGTACTTTTCTGCAGCCGAATCCACGCCATTGCACATAAACCGGAAATTTCCGCGCATTCCACGGTCGGAAAATGTTGGTTTTTCGCCTGTTCGGACGTACTTTGCCAAAGCCCGCATTAGCTGTCCTACTTCGGCATCTGTGTACTCTTCCAGCGCGTCGAACCAATCTAAATACGCGACAAACGACTTTTTTTCTTCTTTTGCCACTTGCTCACCTCCTTTGCACGCCCGTATAGCAAGATAGCACAGCTTGCGAGGTCAGAACGGCAGGTCGTCGGCATCATCGTTGATGGGGTCATACTCGGTAGATGGAGCCGGTTCTGGCGCGGCAGTGCTGTGCGGCGCGTAGTCTGCAAGGCTTTCGCCGGGGCACATCTGCGCGCCCTGCAGGTCTGCCGGTTCTGCTTCCGGTTCTGCAGGTTCCAGCGGCTGGCCTGGCTGTGCAATCAGGTCGATCATCTGCTGCAGCCAGCGGAATATCACCAGCCCGCCGGGCTGAACATCATCCGCGTCCACGTCGTAATAGATTTTGCCGTTATACTCCCGCTCTTTCAGCTTTTGAGCAAAAACTGTGACCTGATCGCCTTTCTGCAGCATGCCGTCCCACTGGTCAATGCCGTGCCAGAGGTTAACACCCACAAAGAAGCTCTGCCATTTGCCGGATTCATCCTGTGTGCGGCTGGCTTTCAGGTCGAATTTTAGCACCTGCTTCTGCCCGGCATCCCGGAGCACCGGGTCTTTGGCGATCTCGCCGTGCAGCATGATGCCGTTCTTGGTCTGGACGATCATGCATCATCACCACCAAACGGATCATCGGCATTTTCCTCTGCAGAGGGTGCATCCGGGGCAGGGATCAGGGTGCCTGCCGTCTTGCGGTGACGGTGGGAACCTGCGTAAGGATCCAGCACCGGCAGTCCTTCAGGCGGCACCTCACGAGCGGTGCTTTCGGCATCCACACGCACCTCACTCTCATCGTACAGAGCGCCAAAGGTAGACGGGAACGCTTCACGCAGGGCGTGTACCAAAGCCACCTTGCGGATCATGGTGGCCTTCTTGCCGCTCCAGAGGGATTTGCCGGTGTCATACTCGCTGAGCTTGACTTCCTCATAGCTGGCGCGGGTGCGGTCCTTGCGGTAGACCTTTGCCCAGCCGCCGAGAAGGGTCTCGCCGCCGTCTCCATCATAGACGATGGAACCCTCACGGTTCAGCAGCTGGCCATCTGCGGTCATGACGATCACGCCGGCTTCAAAACCATCGTAGGCCGGGTGGCGCTCGGCCATCTGCAGGTAGCAGTTTTTGCCCAGCACAATGGTGCTGGCGGAGCTCTCGTTTTTATTGTCGTAGTGGATCAGGTAGGCTTCTTTGGTGAAGGGGTTCAGGTGGTACTGCTTGCAGGTTTCCAGAAAGATCTTGCATTCAGCGTCGGTAGCCTGCGGGCAGATAAAGCTGCGCACCTCGCCGAAGCTGACCGTGAAGTGCTGGCCGTCAGCACCGGTGATCTCCACGGGAACGGACGGGGATGCGGCCTGCATAGCGGCGCTGCCTGCACGGTTAGAATTCTGGACGGAACGGTTTGCCAGAGACTGTGCGTTGGAAACAGACGAAGTAGGCGCAGATGCGCCGGGATGAGTAAGTGCCATAAGTAAGTACCTCCAAAATTATTTGATAGAACCATAGCGGAAGCCGCGCTCTGCGGCTCCCTGCTTAAACCATGCGATGTCCTCGCGGGTGAACTCTACCCAGAAACGATACTGCTTGCGGGCAGGAACTTCCGGCTGGGCAGGCGCTGCAAATTTCTGAAGCATGCTGAAATCCAACCTGCCATCCGGCGTGATGGCTGCATTGGCCTGCGCCGTTTGAACCGCTTCTGCGGCGATCTGGCGTTCTTCATCGGTTGGAGGGATAATGACCGGCGCGGTGGCCTGCGCCCGCTCTGCGGCCATTCTCTCGGCTTCTGCGCGGCGTAGCTTTTCCCGGTTGTCCTGCAGGCGCAGGTGTTCGGCAAGCGCGGCGTTCAGATCCAGAACACGAAGATATCCCAGCTTGCAGGCTTCAGCATCTTCGCCGCAGGTGTCCTGAATGATTTTCAACTCTTTCCGCCGTGTTTCAACATCCCGGCGCAGCTCCCGGCTGGCCTTTGCCAGATCATAGGTCTTGTTCAGCCACTGGGACACAAGCAGGCGGTCAAAGGGGATAAGCTCCCGCAGTTCTCCGATGCAGTCGGCATAGACAGCCCGCAGCGCATCCTGCTTATCCTGCCGCTCGGCTTCCTCCACAGCCTTGACCTGCTGGTCAATGGCACCGGAAACGTCCTTGCATCGGGTCTGCATCTGCTTGGTGCTCTGCAAGAACTCTTCCAACGGCTTCATGTAAAAAGCCTTTGCACTGCGGGCGGCATCGCTGAGCTGCTTGTCCAGCTTGTTCACTGCGGCGCGGTCGGCCTTGGCATCCTTGATGGTCTCCGGGGTGTAGACGCGGCCGGTGTAGGCGGCCAGCATCTCGGCCAGGTTCTGCTGCACCTCAGCTTCATTCCACCGGATCGCGGGCAGTTCCGGGTGCTCGACCCGGACGGTCAATTCTTCTTGCATAAATATTCACCACCTCTGATAAACTCTCTCGCCATCGTTGTTATATACGATGTAGGTATTGCGGGGATAACCTTGCGCGTGTTCCTTTTCGGACAGCGTATCCGCCCGCTGGATCAGCTCTCCCACTGTCTGCGCAGAGCGTCTCTCTAAAAGTTTCGGCGGGTTTTCAAGCCCGTCATAGATTTGCAAAAGCGCCACTTGTAAAACCTCCTGTTTTGTGTTATTTTTGTGGTGATGGGCGGCAAAACTCATCACCCTTTTGGCTTGTCCGTGTTGGAGCACGGGCAGGCTCTTCTTTTTTTACGGCGTATCGGTGGCAGACTGTCTACCTCATCACGTCGAATAAGCTCTTTCTCAAAAATGTACTTGCGAGCCCGACGCCTGCCGTTGCGGCTGTGGCAGCTCGCAGACGCAAAGCTGTTTGCACTTTTGTAACCCAGCCGTCTGGCACACATCTCAGACGTACCGCTGGCAATCAGGTCTCCGGACTTGGCGTCATACACGGTGTACCACATGACATGGATGACAGTGTCAGGCATACGTGATTTCTCCAGACTCCTCTTGCAGCATCTCCCGCACGTTGTCCATTTCTTCGGCGCACATCTCCCAGACGTTTGCCCGCGCGGAGTATTCGGCCCGGACAACAATGTCGTCTGAGGCTTCGGCTTTTCGCCAGCAGCGTTTGGCAAGACGCGTGTAAGATTTGACTTTGCCCTCAACGTACTCTTTGGCTGTCATCATGCCCCACGCTCCTGATTCTCCGGATACTCCGAGTTGCGGGCGTGGGTGCGGTTGATCTTACCGTACTTGCGCCGCTTTGCGGCTTTCTCCCTGTCCTCTGCTGCAAAGCCCAGACGAGCCAGCAGAACAGCGGCCAGAATCAGCACCAGCGACACCGCAAACAGCGTGCCAGAGATGTATCCGGTGGTCTGCGCGGTGCCCTCTGCACCCATAGCTGTGCCCATTCCAACGCCGCCCAAAATGACAGCCAACCAGTAGTAAGTAGTGGATTTGAGTTTCATTCTTTCGGGCCCTCCTCTGTGTAGACTTTGTCAAGGCAGTAAAAATCCTTGACCCACTTCATAAATCGCGCTCTTGAGATATCCGGGCAGGCTCTTTTGCTCCCAACGGAAGGGACTGCCCATTCTGGGAAAAGTCCGGCCTGAATTTGCGCAGAGAGCACGTCATTCGTTTTCGGGATCTGGTTATCCCTCAAAATCTTGCAGCATTCCGTTATCGTCATGCTCGGGTTCATCTTCTCTCTCCTCTCTCTTGGCTCTCAGAATCTTTTTCAGCCGGATGTGCTCCAACCGTTCCGACTGCATTGCATCCCAGCACTGTTCGAGCCAGCGCTTGTTGTAGTGCTTCTTCACGGCTCAGCCTCCACAAACTCGCCATTTTTGAGGGTATAGTAAACGTTTTCTCTGATAGCAGAACCATCCACACGGGCCATTTTGGCACAGATCATGTGGCCGTCATCATCGTACTCGGTCAGCACCAGATAGCAGCCCAGTGCGCCGCACGCCTTACCGCAAGCACCGTTTACAACGGCAATGCAATCTTTTCCGTCTGCTTTTGCGCTGCAATAAGCCCCAGTGGCTGCCGCCGTACTGTGATCGCCGCTCGAACCAGCCGTACTGGCATAGCCGCTCGAACCAGCCGTACTGGCATAGCCGCTCGAACCAGCCGTACTGTAATTGCCGCTCGAACCAGCCGTACTGGCATAGCCGCTCGAACCAGCCGTACTGGCATAGCCGCTCGAACCAGCCGTACTGGCATAGCCGCTCGAACCAGCCGTACTGGCATAGCCGCTCGAACCAGCCGTACTGTAATTGCCGCTCGAACCAGCCGTACTGGCATAGCCGCTCGAACCAGCCGTACTGTAATCGCAGCTGGAAAAAGGTTCTTTGCCCTTCACCCGATTAAAAACGGCATTCACCGTAGCTTTTACAAGCCCTGCAAAATTCACCTCACCTTTCACCGTCAGCTCAGTGCAGGCCAGTTTACTGTCCTCTTCGCTTTTATCCACGTTCCCGCCGCACTCTACCTCAAAAAAGCGAGGGCTATCCTTCAACGGGTAGTAGTGCAGCACATCCAGAGGGCTCTCGCAGGCGTGCATACCAGCGTGGCAGCAGTCTGCCTTGTCCTCATAGTAGGTCTTGCCCACCTCATACTGCTTGCCACGGCACTGCATATTTTTGTCCATGGCCTTATAGGTAATAATTTTCTCGCTCATGCTTATAACCTTCCTTATTGGTATGTTTCTTCTGTGCAGGCATGGCCAGCGCCTCACTTCTTAGAGCTGCCAAAGCTGCCGATGAGCCAGAGCGCGATCCACGCCGCCGTTCCGGCGGCCCAGGTGAACGTCCAGTGCATCAATGCGCAGATGGCCCACACGGCGGCGCAGGTAACGCCCCACGAGATGCCCAGAAGGGCGGCAAACGCGATGATGATCGCCAGTGCTTCACCCATTGTTCTGCGCCTCCTTTGCGGCGCGCGCAGCTGCCTGTGCCGCTGATTCCGTGCACCACTTGCCAGCCGGGGCGGTCTTGCGGGGGTCTGCCGGGGCTTCGTCCTCTTCCAGTAGCTGTTTCAAATCCTCCTGCATCCAGTGGTAAATGCTGGCCTTCTCCGAAGCGTTTTCCTCTTCTTTGATAGGCATCTTGCCGAGCATAGTGCGAAATGCACATCCAGCGACATTAACCATAGCCTGCTGCTCCAACTCGTTGTACTTGCCGATAAGCTTACAAATTTTATCTCGCATCGTAAATTTCATAAAGATCCTCCTTGCATCAATGACACATAACAATGTTGGACGAATGAACCAGATAGGTCACACCGTCAATCACAACCTGAAGCTGGTCGCCTTCATAGTCGCACCAGTTTTCGACATTGCCCTCGACAATCGTTCCGTCGGGCATTTTCAGCTGTGCCCAGCTGTATTCATAGGTCAGGTCAATAACCTGCTTATTGCATCCGGCCATCAGCAAAGCGCTTGCCAATACGGACGCTACACCAACAATAATTTTTTTCATAATAGCAACCTCCAAAATTATCCTTACGCCACCCCGTCCTGGTTGTGCTGCCGGGCGGCAAGCTCCATCTGCTCCACGCTCTGCCTGCGCTCCACGCTGGGCAGCATTCCCACGGCCTTGAGCTGCTCATAAATGAACCGCTGACCCGCTTCCGTCCATACGGTGGTGTTCTTGGTGTCCCACTCGCCGGTGCTCTTGTGCTGGAACGGCGTGGATTTGCGGTTTTTGGTGTAACCCTTGCCGCAATACTTGGCGTATAGCACCCACTGCCCGTCGCTGGTCTTGTACTGGATCTTCAGGCCGTGAAGGATTCTGTTGAGTTTCTCGGCGCTCAGGCCGTAATCCTTGGCAAGGGTGGTAGTGGTGCGGCAGTTCTTGCCCACGCACACCGCCCGGGCATACTCCGCATCCGGCTTCAGGTCGTTGTTCTCTGCCAGAAGCTGGCGGTTGGCGGCCTTGAGCTGGTCGTTCTGCTTCTGGGCGATCAGCACCGCACGGCGCATGACCGCCTCCGGGCTGTTCCACTGGGCTTCAATGGCCAGAAAATATTGCCGTGCCTGCTTGCCACGCTCATTGCGCTGAATCATGCAGAGCTCTTTGGCCATTGGGATGGTGAGCTGGTGGTCGGTGCGGGGTTTGCCTGCCAGACCGTCAGACCTATTACTCAAAAATGAGTAATAGTCCTCGCCCTCAGTGAAACCATACTCGGTCATACGGTTAAACCAATCGTTGTACCGGGTCGTGACTTCTAAGAAGTCGTGCAGCTCCCGGCCGCTCACCGTTGGGCGCTCCGGGTTGTCGTAGCTAATGGGGATGAGATTGTTTAATTCACTCATGCCGTTTTGTCCTCCTTTTCCTTGATGATCTCGCTGACGGCAGTTTCCATCTTTTCCCGAATGCCGGGAGGGTTGCGCTTGCTGTTCAAAATCAGTGAACAGTAGCTTCTCGAAAATCCAAGATGCTTTGCTACGTCGTCTACTGTAATCTAGTTGTTGTGCATCCGGCCTACTAAACGGCCTGTCCACGGTTCGGGCTTAATCATGGCTTGTCACCCATTTCAGAAGCATCGCCACAATCCAGATTGCGGTGGCCACGCCGAAAGAGAACTCCCAACCGATGAGCATGCAGATAAGCCACCAAAGGCCGGAAATGACGGACCACGAAAAGCCAAAAGCAACGACAATGAGCGCAATCGATGCAAGCGCAAGCAAAAATGTTTCAAAATCAGGCACTTGTATTCTCCTTTTCTTTTCCTTCCTCATCGTAGACCACAAGCTCGTTCAGTGTAACCTTGAAATACCTTGCGAGCTTGAGCAGCTGTGAAAGGCTGGGCCCGTAAATCGAGCGCTCCCACTTTCCGATTGCGCCGTTGCTCAGGCCCGCCGCCGCCTCCAGATCGGTGCGGCTCAGCCCGTGCAACTTGCAAAACTGGTCAATTTTTGATACATTCACTAGCAATTCTCCTTTCCGGGCTTGAAAATCACTAGAAAATATGCTACTATGTAGTTGCGAGGTACAAAGTGAATAAAATCTAGCGTCTGCCCGATATAATATTGTCAGGGGCTTTGGTTTTGTTTGCTCCTTACGCTCTCTATTATATAGCCTAATTTTCTAGTTGTCAATAGAAAATTAGGCTATTGGAGGAGTTTTTTATGCGTTCTTTGCCTGAGCTGGTAGAATTCATCCGTGTATCGTGCAAAAATCAAGGAAGCTCCATTACAAAAATGGAGAAAGATTTGAAATTTGCCAACGGAACAGTAGGAAAATGGGCTAATGGAAAGCGCTATCCGCCGAAAGATAAGCTACTGCTTGTGTCTGATTTTCTACGAATTTCTATTGAAGAGCTTATGGGCGAAGAACAAAAAGAAAAGCCCAGCACCCCGGAGGGCGTGGACTTGTCCAGCCTGTCTCCTGAAGACGCTGAGCTTGTAAGACGGATTCTTGGAGCTTCGGAAGCGAAAAAGAACGCTATCCGAGAACTTCTCTAATCCTTATTAAGAATAACGAGGACTTTCTGACGAAATGCAGGGTCACTCTTTAGCTTTTCGATGATTTTTCTGATTTCGTCCGGGCTGAATGAAGTGTCCTGCATTTTTGGTTCCTCCTTATAGTAAATATGTGTGAGGTGTTGCGGCATGTCACGGCGCGGAAAAGTTTCGGCTTACGATCAACGAGACCGCGAAAACAGGCGCTGGCTTAAGAAGGTAAAGAAAACTATCGCGCCAAGCAAACGCACGCAGCGTGCGATTGCAAAAGCTATCATTTCTTCCGTTCCTTCTGGTTCTACAGTTCAACCGACTTACAAGGAAAGAACGCCGTACAAGCGAGCATCTGTAAAATGGAAAGACGCAAGGCCTACGCTTTTACAGTGGGCTGGTTGCTTTGCAATTGGTTTAATTTGCTTGTGTCCTATACCGAGCATCTGGAAGCCTTCTTTCGATATTTCGGAAATTTGTTTTTTGTTCATCGCTTTCTTCGCTTTCCCTTTTTTGGTCGCAGCAATTTGCGTTGTCGATTATAACAAAACCAAATACCGCTCTTATCATTCAGGAGACACCGCGGCTGCTTCAGATACTTTTAATTCCCCTGCGATGGAAAGCGTTGATAGGACTACCCCAGAAGAAGCAATAGCGGAAATTGACCGGATGAACGCCAAGATTTTCATGGATGAATTTCAAGATTCCTTGAATATCATGCAGAAAACGACTAACCCGGAAACTTTCTTTTCGAGGTACGATCTCGCTATGGAACGGTTGGACAACATGCTCGAACTGCAACAGAAAGGGATAAAATTCACCAGTGACCTTTCCTCTTTGAAAGCTCAAGCTCTCAGTCAGGAAACCACTGCCGACACCGTAAACGTCCTGATAGACAATGCCTATATAAAGCAGCTCCAAAAGCTTTCTACCCTTAAAACGGAACGCGGACGCACAAACTCGAATCAAAGGTGGTATGCATCCTTTGAGCCTTACTTTGACAAAATGCCTGTGCGTTCAAGAAGCTATCTGGATTTGAAGCTTGAAGAGCTAAAAGAGGTGTAAGCAATGGATTTATTCACTGCTTTTGCCTTTAATCAGGACGTAGAACCGCCTATCCCTCCAGAAGAGCGGCAGTATTATCAAGATCCGTCTTATTATAAAGACTATGCGCCGTCGATGTCTTTTGATGCCGTAAACGGCACATGCAAAGTCATTACTTTTCAGGAACGGAAAAAGATTTCTTACCCGTCAAAGCGTGGCCTTTACGTTGCGGAAATCAAGCTTTTGAGCTATTGCTCAAGCGAAAAGCTGTACCCGCATCCAAAGCACGGTTATCCGGGGCTCTGGTGGTACCAGTATGGCATCAAAAACGTTGGATTTCACTTGAAAACGCTTGAAGCTAGCGGCTTTATTCGGATGAACGATAAGCAAAAATACGAGCTTACAGAGCTTGGAAAACAAGAGCTAAAAGACAATGCTTATGTAACCGACTGCAAGGCAGCCGTTGCTCCACTTGGCCGTGGCTGTTGCCATTTGGACGTGTGGGAGATCAACCGCCGGATAGCAGGTGGCGATACAAGCCATTGGGAAGACATTGCCGCTCAAATTGAAGCCGAAATTGAGGCACACAACGATAATTTCAGAAAATCGCAAGAGGAACAGCGTAAGCGCTTGGGCCTGTAAGCCTTTTCACAACCACATTATAAAACCGCTGGTTGTTTCCGTCAATCCCCATTCGTGCACTGTTTTTAGTGAAAAAATCCACAAAAAAATGCGTATTTGCAAGATGCGCGCGACATGCACGTTGCTATTCGCGGTTGCAAGGCTGCTGCAAATTTTGCAGCAAGTCAGCGGCCAGCGCCCCGCCGGGCGTACCGGCTGCGTTACGCAGGGCTTGCACCTCCGGCAGGGCCTTATCTTGAATGTAAGCGCGAGCAAGGCGCTGCTGCTCCGGGGTCATATCCAAATAGCAGGCCAGCAGGGCACGGGCATGGGTGCGAAAGTGTGACAGATTTTTCATAACTCATTCCTCCCAGGGTGCAGGGGTGCGTTCGGTTCCGGTCAAAACGCTGGCAGGCATCCCGTCAATGATGGTCGTTTCGGTTCCTTTACCGTTTCTTTGATCAAAATCCATTTTGTTTTCCCCTTTCTTTTGTGCATATTTATGTCTTATGTTCCAGATTTTACCATGCGCCGTTGGAAAACAAAACACGGATATTTTTTGTCGAATGGCGCAGAATTTTTCTGCGCCATTTTCTGTTAAAAACACGCTGGTTTTATGGGGGCGAAAGTATGAGTTATTTTACGGCGACCCAGATCGGGAAAGCGCTTGCAAAGGCCCGGGTATCTGCTGGCCTGAGTCAAGCGGAGATCGCAAGGCGCATCGAAAAAGGGGAGCGAACAGTGCAGAGCTGGGAAAAAGGCTGCACCAGCCCGGACAGCGACGAGATCATGGATTGGTGTACGGCCTGCGGGGCATCCCCCATCGCCGTGTTTATGGAGATGATCCACCCGGAGCTGTACGCGACACCCGATGACAGAAAGACCGACACAGAGCTGGACGCGGAGCTGTGCCGCTTTGTGGTAAACTTGCCACCGCTGACGAAACGACTGCTTCTTTTCGTGCTGAAGGGCAACCATGGCAGCAGCCCGCCCGCTGTGATCTCCGAGGTAGCCGCCAACCTGCACTGCCCACTCAACAACCGGGTCAGCGTGTGCGGAATCATCATCAACCAATACAATTTTGCCCAGAACATGGGATTAGACCCCTGCCCGGACGACCCACAGCCGCCAATAGACGATTTGAAGGTAACTTACAAGGCCGGGCGTGAAGCTTCGGAAAAAGGCGCGCAGGGTTACATCGGGCGAAAAAAGGAGTAAGCTATGAAGTGCGTAAGACCATGTTGCCGGAAGGAGATCCCGGATGGTGCTTCTTTTTGTCCGTGGTGCGGGAAGAAACAGCCGGAAGCCGCCCCGCAGCAAAGAAAAAAACGCCGCCGTCCAAAGGGCAGCGGCAGCGTGTATAAACTGAGTGGAGCGCGGGCAAGACCGTATGTTGCGCTTACAGCCAAAAGGGACGTTCTGGGGACGTTTGAAACGGCAGGCGAAGCAGTACAAGCACTGGACGCTTACAACGCCCAGAACACCCCCGCAGCGCGTCTGAAGTGCACTTTTGCGGATGCCTATGTCCAATGGAAAGCACAGCCCAAATTTGACAAGCTTAGCACGGACATGCAAAAGGGGTACGAGCTGGCCTATGCAAAGGCCGCGCCGCTGTACGACCGACAATTGCGGGACTTGAAGGCGGCGGATTATCAACAGGTCATTGACGCAATGGTGGAAAAAGGGCTCTCCCGAAGCTCCTGTGAAAAACAGCGAACGCTTTTTAGCCAGATCTGCGAGTGGGCAATGGCGCAGGATATCATAAACAAAAATTACGCCATGCTGCTGCAGCTCCCGGCGGCTACAGGAAAAGCAGAGCGCACCCTTACCGCCCAAGAGATCGAGCAGATCAGCAGCCGACAGAATGACCCAAGGTTTGGGCAAACGGCGCAAATCGCAATGGTGTTGCTTTATACCGGTATGCGCATTGACGAGCTGCTTTCCATGCGCTGCGAGGATGTGCATCTGAAAGAGCGGTACATGCAGGGCGGCGAAAAGACCGAGGCAGGCAAAAACCGCATTATTCCCATCCTTGAGCCCATTTACAAGATCATTGCCTTTTGGATGCTGGACAGCGGGTGTGAATGGCTGATTCCATCCAAGACCGGCACAAAGCTGGATAAGCGCAACGTGGCTACAAAGTTCCGGGCGTTGATGCAAGAATGCCATATAGAGGGCGTGCATCCACACACGCTGCGCCACACGGCCAGTAGTAAGATGGTGGAGTGCGGCCTGGAAAAGACCGCCGTGCAGGCCATCCTCGGGCACAAAAATTTCTCCACCACGGCCAACAAGTACGTTTCCCACAACGATCCAGCCTATTTGTTGCAGGAAATGCAGAAGATGAAGTACTGATTTGTTAGATTGTTTGTTAGATTATCACGCTCATTCAGGAGATTTTAAGGCGTTTCAAGCAAAAAGAAAAACGCACGAACGATTTGTTTTTATCGTTCGTGCGTTTATTTTTGGAGCTGGTGACAGGAGTTGAACCTGCAACCCACTGATTACAAATCAAGTTTATTTGACGTATTGATGTAAATAATTATTGATTTGTTGACTTATTGTTAGACTATGCGCATCGTGCCCAAACGCTGAAGCTTATGTAAAAATAGCACATTTTATGTCTTTTTACAAGTCGCTTATCTTCCGCATTACTAGCTCATACTCTTTCGGGTACACCAGCTTTATTGCCTTCATGTGCTCGTCAAGCACCTGCATCAGACCGCCGAAAGGAACGGAGCTGGCAGCCGTCACAAAGTCACTTTGCGGTTCCGTTGCCGTGGAGTACGCTGCCCGGTAATCCGTGGGCGGCAGTGCCTGGATCTGCGTTTCAGGTGCGTGTGCTTCTTCCAGCTCGTCCCGCACAGTGCAGAGGGCGGCAAGCTTCTCCACGCTCTGCCAGTCCGTTGAACCGCATTTCAGCTTGTGAATATGGGTGTTGATCTCGTCAATGTCCATGCCTGCCGCCCCCTTTCTTATGCGTTCCGCAGGATGTCGGCTGCCCGCTTGTATGCGTCACGCTCTGCACCGGTGGCTTCCTGCATCATGCCCTCGATGTCAGAAATCATACGCTCACGGCCATCCGTGCGGGAGTAGTGCCCGCGCACATAGTGACGGCCACGGTTGGCATAGCTGTTGCCCCGGTTGTAACCGTTTCCGGCATCGTGGCCGAAAGTCCCGCGCATGTCAGCTTCCCACTCGCCTGTTCGGCTGTACTCGCCGCCCTCGCAGTAATCCTCGATGCGATGGATGTCCAGAATGATGTCCACGATCTCGCCGATCATCTCGATATCACCCGGGGAACGGTTCTTTTTGTCGGTCAGCTCCATGAGCTCGTCGCACATCTCATCCTTCAGGTGATTCAATTTATCCAGCATGACTTTATCTCCTTTCTTATGCTACCCGCTCAACAATCAGGTTGCTGTTTGCAATGCTGACCGCCTGCGCGCTGGTGTTCTTAACTGCCACGGTGACGCAGCAGCCGCGCGGCACCTCGATGAAAGCGGCCACGAAAACATTGAAGTAATTTTCGACTGCCGCCGGGGTGACAATGGCTGTCGCACTGGTCAACGACTCACCACTGACAGCCAGCGCCACGGAAATGGGTCCCACAGTGCCGCCGGTGGGAATGGCGATATTGCCGCCAAAGCTTACCTTGAAACGGGCCCGGCACTGCCCGCTGGTCAGACCGCGCAAGGTCACAAGGCCGCTTCCCTCACGGTGCACAATGAACGCAGGCGCTTTCACCGCGGTCTCGGTCAGGGGAAGGTTTTCACCCGCTGCCACGCTGACGGTGTTAGAATTGCTAAACTCAGCCATTTTATCGGCTCCTTTCATAATAAAAACGCCGGGACTGCTGCCCCGGCGCTCTGGTTTGCAAAATCAGCTCAGGGGCTGAACATTTTGATGTGGGCATTTCCATTTTGGAAACAACCACTCAAAAAGCTGTTGTGATTCGGTTATGCGCAGCTGCCGCAGCCGGTCCCACAGCCATAGTAAATGGCGTTGGGGTTGGGCACCTGATAGGCAGGCACGGGAGCTTTCTGCTGCAAAGTCCCGATGATCTGGTTGGTCTGCGCGTTCATCGCGGTGGTCAGGAACGCGCTCTGTCGATCCTGGGAAGCAGCCCGGCGCAACTCGTTGTTCTCGCTCTGCAGGGTGGCGATCTTATCATTGGTCAGGAAGTCGAGCACCGCGCGGGTGTTGCTGTTCTGATTCTCGATGATGTCCCGGGTGTTGTTGTTCATGGTGTTCTGCGTTGCGCAGAAGCCCTGCTGCATCTGGTTCCGGGTGTCGCACTCCTGCGTGGCCAGATTGTAGTTGACGCCCTGGATCGCGGTCTGGGTCTTGCAGCAGCAGTCTGCCAGCTGTGTAGCCAGAGCATTCTGCCCCTGCATCAGCGCAACGTTGGTGCTGTTGAAGCCCTGCTGCATGGCGTTGGTGACGCCGTTCAGGCCCTGCTGCACGCCGTTGAAACCCTGAAGCATCCCGGTGTTCATGGCATAGACGCCATCACACAGGCCGTTTTCCAGCCCGTTCAGTTTGTTCATGACGCTCTGGTTGTCGAAGCCGCGCTGCAGGTCTGCCTGTGTGACAGCGCTGGTCATATAAGGCGAAGCGCCGCCCATGCCCATGCCGCCGCCCCAGCCAAAGCCGCCCATGCCGCCCCAGCCGAACATTCCGAAAATCAGAAAGAGGACGATCCAGCCCATCCAGTCGCCGCCCCAGCCGTTGAAGCCGTTGCTGTAGCCGTTGGCGGGCTGTACCGGCATGGTCAGAACCGTGCTATCAGAAGAAAGAGACATAGTTTTACTCCTTTACGTTAAATTTTGAAATTTATTCTAAATGCGGCCGCATTTCAGAATCCAAACATATTTTTCATGCCATTGAGCATCGGCGCGATCTGCTGCGCCCGCTGCTGAATAGCGTTGAGCTGCTGCTGTGAGAGCTGGCCGGAGGTGAGCATCTGGTTTATCATCTCCTGCGGGTTCTTTCCCTGCATCTGGCCCATAAACTGCTGGAACTGCCCGCCAATGGGGCTCTGGGTCTGTCGGCCTATCGAATTATACAAGCTGCTGCTCATCGTTTAGCTCTCCTTTTCCGACTCTGGTGCTTCCTGCTTCTCCAACGCCGCCAGCTTTGCCGCCAGCGCGTCGAACTCCTTGCGGGTGACATACTCCCCGCCTGCGGCTTGCGTGGCAGCGATCGACGCTTTGGGGCCGCTGGTGCGTTCTTTGTAGTCGTAGATGCGGAGAGGGAACGGCCTGCCGTCCTGCCCCACTTCTTTGATGTAGAAGGTATCGGAATCGGCATCCAGTAAAAGCACCCGGCTTCCGTTGGCGACCAGATAGCCGCGGGCTGCCGCTTCGCCCTGTACCCAGATAAAGCCGCTGTCAGTCGGTGCGGCCTGCCCCTGCATTGTCGGCATTATGACGGGCTGGGGCTGGTACTGTGCTGCCCTGAGCGTTTCAAGCTGCCCTTGCGGCTGTTGCGGGTAAAACACTTGCGGGTATCCGTTATAAATCGGCATCGTTTTCCTCCTTGTACCAGTAGTAGATCGGGCATTCCGCGCCACTGTCCCAGCTGTCCCACCACGCGCCGTCGATCACGGTCAGGACGTGGCCGGAGCAGCCAAGTACATACACGCCGCGCGGATACTCTCGGGCAAAATCTGCCACGGTGTAACAGGTGGTGCAGTCTGCCTCCACCAAACGGCGCTTAAACCCGCGCTTTTGAAGGTACGCGCCCCATGTGCGGTTGGCGCTGGGCATATCGCCGAGGGCGTAGCCGGTGAGCGCCAGCGCAATATACGCTTGCTCCCAGCTCTGACCGGTGGCCGCAGCAACCGCCCGCACTACGCAGTCCCCGACGCTGCTCCCGCGCGGGTTCGGGTTAAACTTGTGCCACATGGCACCCCCTCCCTTTGCGCCCAGTGTACCGCACCGGGAGAAAACGAGAGACAACGAAGGTACAACGAAGGACAAAGATCTTGATTAAATCTTGATTAGACCTTGATTATTTTAAGCAAAAAGAAAAAAGCGCCCACGCTGCAAAAAAGGCAGCACGGGCGCAAAGATACACTCATTGGGTATATTTTTTGGAAAAATGCTTGACTTCTGCACTCATTGGGTGTATACTATATACAGTAAAGGAAAGCAAAGCCACACAGTGAACGGAGGTAACCACTATGAATAACTTTGAGACTAAGAAAAAGATCGTCCTTGCAGGTAACAGCCGCATTTTTAGCGACTGGGCAGCCCACTCCACCATCACAATGGACGAGTTTATCTCGGCACTTCAGTGGCTGTGCGAGGACGCGCTGGACGAGAACGGCAAGCTCACCCGGGAGATTGCGCTTGCTCCCAACCGCATTGTGAAGCTGCTCCGCTCCAATGATTGCTTTGGTATGACTGCCTTTTATGAGTTCCCCAGCGACAACGGCGGCGATGGAGATATTGGTTCTCTTTGGAGCGGGGAAAAGTTCCCGGACGGTTTCGTCCGCAAGATTAGTCTGTCCGTGAAAGACCGCATTTGAAAGGAGAAAGCTATGTATACTACCGCTGAGCTCTTTGCTATGGCTTCTGACCCGGAAGCGTCCCGGGTGGCGTTCCTTAACAACGCGACCATGACCGTCCCAGATGACACTTCCGGGTGCGTTGATCTGGATGCCGAAAAGGCAAGACTGTCCACCATCTGGGAGCTGGCGCACCTGTCCATGCGCGAGCTGGTAGCCCGCGCCGGTTTGTCCCAGACTGCATTTGCAAAGGGGGCAGGCATCCCGCGGCGTACCGTGCAGAACTGGTGTGCTGGAAGCCGGGACTGCCCGGCATACGTCCGTTTTTTGCTGGCTGAGCACTACGGACTGCTAAAGCAAAACTCTTAAAAAAAATAACCCCCGATGCTCCAAACGGAACACCGGGGGTTTTCTGCATTAAATAAAGCCAAAATGGCGAAGTCTAAAATCAAGAGCGGAACCGCCCACAGGCAATGCCGCTCTCTACAAAGGCAGGAGCCTTTCAAATATCCACCCTAATGCGCTTCTTCGATAGGCCGGGAGGATTTGTTGAGATGATTATACCACAATTGGTGCAAAAAGAAAAGCGGCAGACCCGAAAGCCTGCCGCTTTTGAGATCCAGAGCAAAAACTCCGACTAATCCATAAACAAGATTAGTATATCACACATCCAGCATTTTATCAATAATTTTCAGCCTATTGCCGATTGATGTCCGGCAATACGGCACACGCGCTGCAATGTCAACTTGGCATAGCTGGTCAACGTACCGCAACCGGGCGATTTTCCGGTCATACCTCCCAAGCGGCGCACGTTTTATCACAGCTTTTATCTGTTCTGCATTAAGCCCTTGCAACGCTGGCGGAAAGACTATGCGAGCCGCCGCCACAGGCAGCACCGAGCCAGAAGGGCTGCGGGAGCTGTCCGGCGTTGCGCACCATATTGCCAATGTTGGCAAAACGGTGACAAAACGTCACCAGTTTGTTGGCATTGCCGAGATAATATGTTTTCGTGAGGCCACGAAGACGTGCGCAGACCATTTTCGTGATGTCACGAAATTGCTCTTGTGCGGCGAACATCCCGGTGACGTCACCGAGATGGCGGTATGTAGTGCTTGCCATGATATCCTCCTTACTGCGTAATTTCCTCAGCGTTCGCCTTGTCCTTCGCATCCAGCGCGTCGTAGTACGCCTGTGCAAGGACTTCCACCTCTGCAATGTCGTCCTCTGTCAGCAAGCCGTTGTCCAGATGGGTGTACGCCTTGTCCAGCCAGTATGCAACATCGCGTCCAGCGGCGATTTCCCTCTTGATGGAGCGCAGGGTCAGGTCATGCCGGGCTTTGCTTTTGATAGCCATGTGTACCTCCTTCGTTAATTAGTCGATGTTTTGATTGATGTCATTTCATCATAAGTTGTAGTTTCAGTGGCATCTGTAAGTAAATCATTTTTGATAAAACTACATTGGTTAAATAATTTCCAATAATTCTTCGTACCACCCGCAATAATTGACGGATATACATTTTTTAATCCACCACAATTTTTAAGGATTAAACAACATGGCATCGGCCTATCTTCATTCTGACTCCTCACTTGGACGTTTAATCCGTCAAACAGACAATCAATGCATTCAATTACTGCGCCTTTTGGACAAAGACCTTCCGGCTCGTATCTTCCATTTATCCAATCATAAGGGTATGTGTTATCGTGCCATTGAATGCCAGCATCATTTTGTGAGTTTAGGAATTTGCAATCCTTAAAAGTGATATGTGAGAAAATACTTCCACCCATACCAATAGTAGGACCATTCTTAGGTAAGAAATCTCTACCGTGCCAATCGAAAATGCAATTTTCGATATAAGGTGTTGTAAGACAATTACTTTCAAAATGTAAACAATATCTCAGATTAGACCCAACGAATTTAAACCCTTTAATTACAGTATTGATGGTTACTGAATTTATGTGGAAAAAACATTTATTAGTACAAGTATCGTTACTTATAGTGTCATATCCAACACCACCATCCCAAATAAAAATACATTTTTCCGGATTGTTACTTTGGGACTTATATGTTACATATGATTTAGCAATAACACCTTGATAGTCAGAGCCGTTCTGACCTTTGTATTTTTCTTGCAAATCCGTATATGTTCCATCTGCTACAATAATTTCATACTTATTCTTTTCAGAAGCATTAGTAACAACATCATTTGCCTTTAATACGGTAGCATATGGTTTTTCTTTTGTACCATTGCCTTCTGTATCACTTCCAATTGTTGCCACATAAATCTTGTTGATATGTATTTCACCAAGTTTATCATCTATTTCGTCCTTTGTGTAAACGTCTACACTATTAACAAAATCTGTTTTACGATAAGATAAATATTGCCTAAATTCACCAGATACAACATTAACGCTCTCAATAGATGTATCTAGTCCTTCTTTATAAAAACTCAAGCAAAGATATTTTGCATCTGTCGGAATATTATAAAATTCTGCAACTTTACTCGTTTGCGTATTGTGACTGATATACGTACTTTCAACAGGGGTATAGGCTCCGTTATTAACATACCGTGAAGCCCAATCTTGAAACTCACCGTAAACAATTAACTTATTGCCTTCTACAGGAATCTTTACCGCAATATAATTCTCGTTTATTTCTTTGGTCTCTCTTCCTCCTGCGATAAAGTTCCAATAATATCCATCGCTGACTTCACATTTTTGTATGATACTAACGGACGATATTTTTTCAGATACTTTATTTAAGTTTCCTATATCTTCCTTTAGCTGATTTTCTGCCTCCTTTGCCCGGGTGGCTTCTTTAACAAGGGCATCTCCTACGCCCCGGATAGCGTCGCCTGTGGCTTTTGCGTCAGCGGCTTCGCCTTCGTGGGTGAGGGTGGTGTCCAGTGCTACGGCAGGGCCGGTCTCACCTTTAGGGCCTTGTGGGCCGGTATCACCCTTGTCACCTTTCTCGCCTTTGAAATCACCGCTTGCGATGCCGTCCTTCAGCTCCTGCAGGCTGTCAGCGGCTTTACTGGCGGCGGTCTGGGCGGTTTTGGCAGATGCCCTAGCCTGCTGCGCTGCCGTCTGTGCATCGGTCTTGGCCTGCTCTGCGGCGGTGGCGTCAGTGTGCACGGCATCCACCAGCTGCTGCCATGCAGGGGTGCCTGGTTCCGGCTCTGTGCCATCCTCTGTGCCTGAGTTGGCACTCACACGATACCGCAGGTCTGCGCTGGTAACGGTCTTGGTGCCGTCGCTGCCCTCAAAGGTGATGCACCCGCTTCCGGGCTGTGCGGTCACGCTGGCGGGCACGGCCACATAGCCGTCCACCACCAGCGCGGATGCTGGGTCTTTGCCGTCCGGCACGTGCCAGAAGCAGCGGATAGCCAGCCCTTCCCACTCGCCGGAAGCGGTGACGGCAAGGCGGTACACGCCCCGGTTCTTGGTGTAGCCAAAGCGCACCAACTGCTCATAGCCCGGCACTTTGACGACGCCATTGGATGCGAGAGATACGCTTAGCTCAATCATAGATTACCCCTTGTTGATGGTAGGTTTCTTTTCTGCCAGTGCCTTTTTCATCATGCTGACAGCTTTTTCAATCACGCTGTCCAGCACTTCATCGGTGATGAAAGGCTTCAGCCAGTCCGGCAGTGCGCCGCGCAGCGCGGCAAAAACCTGTGCCTTTTTCTTTGCGCCCTGACCGCTGCCCATGATGCTGTCCTCAGCGATGGTCACGAGTTCCAGTGCCCACTGCTTGACGTACTGCTTGTAGCCAAGCCGGATGGCACCAACGGCCAGCGCGACAAAGCCGATGAACATCAGTACCAGTGCGATGGGTGCGGGGATAAAGTTAAACATTGCTTCCATGTTTTGTTACTCCTTCCATGAGGTAATTATCGATTTTTTCCTTGCTGGCCTGCATAGCGGGCACGTTGTTTCCGGTCAGCTGTGCTTCCAGCAGGGCACGAACGGCTTCAAGCGTCAGGCGGTTTACTTCGTCGATTTCCCCGAAGCGGGACAAATCGCGCCCAAGCGCCAAAGAATGTTGCGCATAGCCCGTTTCTAGCGTTTGCAAGCGTTTGTCCATCTCGTCAAGCCGCTTGTTCTGCGCATCGTCGGGGGCCTGCGCCTTTTTGATATACTTGTGGATGATGTCCAGCACCTTGTCAATGGTGATGGCCGCAGCGCACAGGCTGCCCAAAATGCCCAGCACCCACAGCAAAGCTTCTTTTTCGGTCATTTACCCTCCCGGAGACGGGTCAGGCCCTTCTTGCTGATGATACCCGCATAGTCCTTGTATGCATGGCTCATGTCCACGTTGGTGGTCACACCGGGTACACGGGCCTTGCTGGTGTACTGCCACATGCCAAAAGGCCAGCTGGGGGCGGGCTTCTTCGTGCGATAGGCAGCCAGCCACACGTCGTAGGGCTTCAGCGCCGTGCCGCCCATGCACAGGAAGGTATTGCCAAACCACAAGCCGGTGTAGAGCAGAGCGTACACGCCCCAGCTTTCCACCGTGCTCAGCATGTAAGCTGTCAGGTCAGTCAGTGCGGCCTTGCCCAGCGGCTTCTGCACCTCGTCCTCAATGTCCACCGCCACCGGCAGCTCAAAGCTCCGGCCGGTGAGCAGCTTCTTGAAGTAGGCCAGCTCCTTGTCGGCCTGTTCCCGGTTGACCGCCTTGAAGTAGCCATACACGCCGCAGGGGATGCCCAACCGCTTGCATTCTGCGTAGTTGCGGGCAAACTGCGGGTCAGTGTAGGGGGCGCTGGGCCTGCCCGCTGCGCTGTTGCCCATGGCGCGAATCATCACGCCGTCCACCTTGCCGCTTGCCTTTACCTTATCCCAGTTGATCGCGCCCTGATACCGGGATACATCCATGATTTCAGCCATAGCGTCCTCCTTACTGCGTGATTTCCTCAAAGCCGCTCTTGATAAGGATCGCCTTGACCTTCTCCTTCAGCAGGCGGGGGCAACGCTCGTACAGAGCCTTTGCGTCCTCCATAGTCTCAGCAGACATGATTTCCTGTGCCCATAACATTGCCATCATACGTACCATCCTTTCTAATTTTTGTGTGATTTTATGCATAAACAATCTCGCTCATTTCAAGCAAGCATTGCTTGAGCATCTCGTTTTCTTTTTGCAGTGCCGCCACCGTTTCCGGCAGCTTCTCCCGGGCTTCGGCCTTTTTGCGCTCTTCTTCCTGAGCAACCAGCTCTTCGGCGGTATAGCGGATGTACCGCTGAATGGGCACCTGTTCCACCCATTCCTCCTGCGCCTTTACGCCGGGGCGGTCAACGACCTTCTGCACGTCTTTGCCACCGTTCGGATACTCGGTCACTGTCTCCCAGTGCCACTGCTCTTCCACGCCCTCTACGGCGGGGTGGGTGATCTCTTCGGTGCTGGCGGTCAGATACCCAAGGGTCAGGTCCGGGTTTTCCACGGCTGCGCCGTTCTCGTCAATAATCTTCATGGTTCAAAGCCTCCTTTCTCAGGCCACGCGCCGCCAGATGTGCACATAGTAGGCGGCGGGCTGCACGGTGTTGCTGCGGCCATAAATGGCGTTGGAGCTAGAGGCATTAAAATCAATGTAGTAGCCATATCCGTACGAGCCGCTAGAGCTGTAATAGCCCAAATTGTTGCCTTGCCCTGAATAGCTTAAAGCACCCTGCTTTCTATCTAGTTCGTTAGAATGGTGACCGCTTGCGAATCTGCCCACGCTGCCTGTGATGTTAGGCAGACCGGCCTTCACGGTGGTGCCCGCTGCGTGGCTTCTGCTGGCACCCATCAGCACGCGGTCGGATGCAATCTCTTCCCATGTGCCGCCAAACAGGGCGGCAGGGCTGGTGGGGTCTTCCGAAACCCAAAATTTGATTTTCGCGTGGTCTTCTGCCAGAGCATCTGCAATCAAGGTCTTTACAGCGCCTGCGCTTATCACGCCTTTCATCGCGTCGCCAACGGCCTTTGCGTCAGCCGGAGCGCCCTCAACAGATAGCGTCTTATCGGTGCTCACGATGGCCGCAGCCTTGTTCGCGCTGTCTTCGGCAGAAGCGGCAAAGTTTCCAGCTTTCTTTGCGTCTGCGGACGATGACTGTGCGCTTTTGGCCGCGCTGGCGGCGGAAGTCTGGGCCATGCTTTCGCTCTCTGCAGCTGCTACGGCCTTTTCCGTCGCGGTGCTGGCTGCTCCGGTGGCGGTCTGAGCGGCCTGCAAAGCGGCCTGCTGCTGGTCTGTCACTTCCTCGGCGTACTGCTTGACGTACTCCATGCCCTGTGCGATGTCCTCACGGACTTCCACGCCGCGCTCAGCATTACGAATTCCATCAATGGCTTCATCAAAAGTTTTATCCATAAAACACCTCCTGTCTCATTAGCCTGACATGTACCCTTTGAGCGATCGACTCAAGTCGTAAGCATCGGACGCTTTGCGTGCACTCAAAGCCTGCAGGTCGCTGATGCTGGAAAACTCAGTGCCAAATGTAAACTCCTTTTTATCTGGCGAATCCAACGGTTCAACAAGCTTGGAACACAGCAGCCAGGTATCTACACCATGCGGTGCAGAGAAAATGTGCGTTTGCTTTCCAATTGCAATACGGCTGACATCAATATCAGCGTCTTTCAAATCGACCGCTTTGACCGTCATGCCGTTCAGATAGCGCAGATTTTTGGCAAGTTCTTCCTCTGCCGCATCCAGCAAAGACTGCGGCGTGCTTTCGATGCCTTCAATAAAGATCACTTTTGTGATGATGCCAAAAAGCTTTTGCGCAGCCAGATCGTTTGCGGTTTCTGTGATGGTCTCGCCCCACGAAAAAACGAGCCACGATTTCTTTCTGGCACCTACCGCGATCACCCGCGTGTAGATATCCTCTGCTTTGACGTAGTTGGTCAAATCCAGCAGATTTGTTCCAAAAGCCACCGTCTGGCTGTTTTTATCGGTGATCGCCTGCAGATAGTCCAGATACCGGCGCGGTTTTCCGTCAGGATCTTCTGCATGGCGCAGCACCAGATATCCGCCGTACTTTTCAACCAGCTCACTCTGCAAGATGTTCCATGTAACGCCGTAGTTTTTTCCATCGCCAAAGCTGTATGTAGGTTCCTTCACATCAAACAAAAAGCGGGGATCCGTCTTGCCGTTGATAGCAAGGCTGTATTTCCCGTTTTTCTCGGTGATCTTAAAGGTCTTGGATTCAGATGCCCGCTCAATGTTATAAATGGAGTACGTGCCAAAATTCTTGTTGCAAGTACCGCAGACGATTTCAGCTTTTTTCACTTCGACCATTGCATCGTACGTTTTGCCTTTTACATAGGCTGCAAACAGACGCACGCGGAAATTGTTGTCACCGATGCGGGAGATCACGCGGTTATTAAGAATCCTTTCCTCGTTGAGCGGCCACGACAGGCAAGATGGGCTGTACTGATACTCCTTTTCCTCGTAAAAAATCGAGACTGTAGAATCGGCTGGGTCTTTGATTGTCCAGTGGTTTATGCGGTCTCCATCGTCAGAGTCGTAGTGATAGCCGGACTGCTCTACCTTGAGGCCGTCAATGTAGGGCACCACCATAGGGGTGTCCATCTGCACTTTGCCGGGGGTGAAAGCCTTGTAAGCGTCAACCTGCGCGTTGTGGTTATCGCAGATCCATTCCAGAAATTGCGAAAGGCTCACATTTTTTGCAGCGTACGGCGCAATGCCGCTGTCATTCAGATACGCAAGCTCCCCTTCGCAGTAGATTTTCTGACGCATCAAAAAATCCTGCTCATGGCTCATGGGACGGCCCTGCCAGATGGAAGCGCCGTCCTGCTCCACCTCCACCGTAGTGCGCAGCTTTTGCAGCGCAGAGTGTGCCACATTGCCCAGCGGCATGGTAAACTTAAAAGAGCCAGCTTTACCCACTTCGCGGGTCAGCGTGGGGCTGATGAGCTTTTTCGTGTTGGTAATATCGCTGATATCGTGGATACAGACCTTAGTTTTCCATGTGTCTACATCCGTCTGCACACCAGCATAAACTTTATAGCTCATAGGCTTGCCCCCAAATACTTGATGCTGATGCTGCAGTCTGCCGAAGCGGCAAATACCAGCGTACCCACCACGCCGTCCGGCATGTGCAGGCCTTCGATGTACTGCCACTCGGTGGACTTGGCAAGGATGCCCACCTCGAAGCCGTTGAGGGAGACCGCGATGTCGGCGGCGTTCTCGCTGCGCTTGAAGTAGATGCCTGCCGCACGGGGCGCACCGGTTATGGACACTTGAACGTCCTTGTTTGCCTTGAGCGGGATATCCGTGTAGTTGCGAACAATATCATGCTCAAAGTTGAAATCGTCCCACAGCCAGTCGTTGGTGCCGTCGTAGACGCTGCGCTTGAAGGGGTTGCAGGTGCCGGTGATGGTAAAGGTGCTGGAAAGCCGGTCGCGAGATGGTGTGACTTTCCAAAGCCCTTCCCAGTACCACGCCGGGTCTTCATCAAAGCGGCACTGCAGCCACTTGCCATGAATGGCATTGGCAATGGCGCTTTCGATGTAAGGCCACTTGCTTTTTGGCGCGTTGCAGAGCAGCTCCATGGTGATGGTGCGCTTTTTATAGTGCACCTTGCCGTCGTCCCATGTGGTCAGGTTCAGCAGCGAATCAGCGCCGGTGACCTGCACAAGGTATTCTTCCGGTTCTGCCGCGCCGATTTTAGGGCTGCCTACCTTGAGGTACAGCCCCCAATCTGTCAGGGTGTGAAAATTGCCGATTTTTGCCCCCAGAAGCTTTGCCATTACACACCCCTCGCTTTCCGTTCCACTGTCACGCCGATGCGTGCATCTACGTTGGTCGCCATGCGGGTCGACAGCACGCCCACCAGTTCACCGGAGTCCATGACCACCTGACCCTTGCCGATGTCGGGCAGATGCTCGTCCAGCATCCCCTCGATGCGCTCCAGAATGCTGGTCTGCCGGTCAACAATTGATTGCTGGCCGGTGACGCGGTACTGCAGGGCCGCACGGGTGGAGAAGGTGCCCAGGCTGTCATACGTGCCGGTTTTGTCAAAGGGGCTCTGGTAGTGGCTGACAGGCTTCTGATTATTCTTCTTGTCCATCCACATGGCAAGGCCAATGCCGCCAGCGACAGCGCCCACGCCCAGGATCAGGGCAAGAATAGGATTTGCTGCAACGAAAGACACGATAGTGCCCAGCGCAGACGTGATGCCACCAGCCATGCCGGAAAAGCTCTGCACGATGCTGCCCAGAGCGCCGCCCACGCCGCCGGACTTTGCAAGACCGTCGATGATCTCACCAAAAGCCTTGACCGAATTGGTCACACCGTCGATATCGGATTTTACCCCGCCGTCAGAAAAAAGCTTCTGGAAGATATCAAATGCCTTTCCGATTCCGCCGCTGAAGTAGCCCTCATTGACCGCGGTCAGTGCGTCCGTAAGCCACTTAGAGATCACGTCGCGCTGCCCCTGTGACACTTCGCCCCAGATCAGATTGACAAAATCCAGCCCAAGACTTGCCCAGTCACCGTTTTTGGCATCACTAAAGGCGCTTTTTACCAGCCCGAAAATGCCCTTATCCAGCTGGCCGGAAGCCTCGCTCAGCTGCTGGTCAATACGGCTCTGGGTTCCTTTCACGCTCTTGTCGATAAGAGTAGAGGTTTCCGTCACCTTATCTTGAATACCGTCGATGTAGGTGATGATCTTCTCGTAGGTCTCCGCGCCGTTCTCGCCGATGCGCTGGCCGGTCTCAGTGACGGTTTTCTTGATATGCTCGCTGTTGTCCGCGTACTTTTCCACCGCCTGCTGCACCTTTGTGGTGATGCCGTCAAAGGTGGTCTCGGAGACGTTGGTAAAGGTGCCCAGCAGCGTTTTTGACATGTCATCATAGGTCTTTGTGACCTTTGTGACCGTGCCGTTGACCTTTGTTTCCACCTGCTTGTAGGTGGTGGCCACGCCGTTGACCAATTCCTTGCCGGTCGTGGTGGTGGTCTCGGTGATGCGGTCTTTGATCTTGCCGGAGCTGTCCTTGACCTTTTCGGTAAGGGTCTGGATGCTGGTGGTCACAGCGCCCAGCGCATTCTGCGCGGTGGTGGTAGCCGTGCTGGAGATGGACGAAATGACCGTTTCGGTGGTGGACTTGGAGCCGGAGGATCTGGATTTTTTGCCGCCGGAGGAGCCACCGCCTGTGGTGACGATAGAGCTGCTGTTGGTTTCTTTTATTCCGTACTGCTTTTTCAGACGCTCGCCGTATTCTTTCCAGTAGTTCGTGTCTTTTTTGCCGGCCTTTTTGTTTTGGTAGTCGTTGTTAAAAGCTTTCTGGTAGACAGCGTCCCAGTCGCCGTGGAAAATGCCTATTTCTCCGCTTTTCAGCGCGTCAAAGACGGCTTTTAGGCCAACAGCCGAAGATTTGGCCTTGTCAATGACGGTGGTAAGGCCGGTGATCTCTCCAATCAGACCCTTCCATCCGTCAAGCTCATAAGCTTCCTGTGCTGCGACGACCATGTCGTTCAGCTTGCCAATCGCAACGCCAATGCCGCTGGATAAATCGCCGGTCAGCAATCCCGCCAGCTGGCTCACGTTGTCTTTCAACGTGGATACCCGGCCATTCATGGTCTGACTCTGGGTGTCCATGCTGTTGTAGTAACGCCCACCCTCTTCGGAAGCGGCCTGCAAAGCCTGCGTCAGCAGATCATAACTGATGGTCATTTTCTGCACTTCGGTGGTGGACTTGCCTGTGTAGTCGGCCAGAATGCCATACACATCGATGCCGGCATAAGCAAACTGCTTGATATCGACCGCTGTAGCCTTGCCGGTGTTGGCGATTTGCTGCAGGTTCTGCGCCATGCGGTTCAGCTCGTCGTTTCCACCACCTGTCGCAGAGACTGCGTCACCCAGTGCCATGATGGTACTGCGGGCATAGGAAGCGTTCTCGCCTGCAGAGATCAGGTACTGGTTCGCCTTTGTCAGGGACTCGACATCAAACGGGGTTTTTGCCGCGTCTTCCTGGATCTGGCTCATGACCTGCTGGGCGGCTTCCGCGCTGCCCAGCATATTGGTAAAGCCGGTGGTGTATTTCTCGATCTGGGCGTTATACTCGATGCCGGAAGAGATGAACCCCTCTGCGGCACTGAGTGCAGCGGAGCCGAGCTTCGAGAATACGTTCGCCATGACCGTGCCCTGCGCAATGGCACCGGCCAGAGACTTGCCGGACGCTTTATCCGTGGAGCTGGCAAAGCCATCCATGCCGTTGTTTGCAGCTTTCAGCGCGGTCGTGGTTGCCCTGAGCTGTGCTTCTGCCTGTGCCAACATGGTCTTGAGATTTTTGGTCTCAGAGGACGCTTTGCCGGTTTTGCCCACCGATTCGTTGTAACGTCTGGTCAGCTCCACTACGGCCTTTGCGGCCTTGCTGTACTCTCCTGACAGCGAAGAAACGGTCTTTTTTGTCTCAGATTGCACATTCTGGATGCCCTGCCGGTAGGCGCTGTCGTCCAGCCCGAGGGTGGCACTCAATTCAAAAAGTTTCAGGTTTCATCGCCCCCGTTCAAGCCATTTTTAATGCGTGCTATCACTTCATCAGCGGACGGCTGGGGCGGCTGTGGACGGTTTTCCACAAGCCCGGCCACCATGTCGTACCACCGCTCTTCCGCGCCTATAAGGTGCGCCAGAGCGTCCGTCATGTACGTCTGATAGCTGAGCGTGATGCGCTCTTGCCGCAAAGTGTTCAGGCAGTGCTGCAAGATGTACGGCCTGCCAAACAGCCGCAGAGCGTCCGGGCTGATGGAAGAAATCAGGCGTCTGTACCCGCCAGCACCAACGGCAGACACCAGAGCAAAAAATCCATCACATCATCGTTGTTCAGCAGTTCTTTTACCGCGCGCATCTTCTTGAACGGGCCGATATTTTCAACCACCCCGTTTTCATCCACGTCCGGCTCATAGAGCAGCGGAAGCAGCTTTGCGGTGGCAGCGGCGTTGTCGAACAGCAAGCTTTTTGCCATAGCCTGAATGTTCTTTTTTGCCTGCTCCTTCTTCTTCTGTTCCAGCTCCTCCGGCGTTTCCTCGCCGGTCAGGGCCGGCAGAACCTTGCACAGCTCCATGATCTTGGATTTTTTCAAGACCTCCTCCGCCACATCGGCGATCTGCCAGCAGTGGCGCAGAAAATCTTCATCGGGCAGCTCTGTCAAAAATTTCATGCGGTGTCCTCCTTATGCTGCGGCCTTGGGGCTGTAGTACCACTCCATAGGCACGGTATCACTGCCCAGACGGGGGCAGCCGGTCAGGGTGACTGCAATGTTGCCCTTTCCCTTGTCGGTGGTCTTGAGGGACAGACCGCCGGTGGAGAGTGCATTCATCAGCTTGACGGCCACAAAGCCGCCGTCGATGGTGTCTCCGACCCACCAGATGTCCTTGAAGTCGCCGGTGTTTGCTGTCGGGTCCAGCGTCATGCGGGGGGTGACCTTCTTTTCGCTCACATCCGCTGCACCCAGTGCCAGCTTGATAACGTCCGTTGTGACGTTCAGGGCTGTAAAAGTCAGCGTGCAGTCGTAGTCCTCGATCTGCATCAGCTCTGCGGTGTTTTTCTGGCAGTTGTCCACATCATCGCCAAGGTCGGTGATGTTGGGCTTGCACCCTGCCGTCACTCCGCCAGAGGTGGCGCAGATGATGTCTACATCCTGGATCTCGGTCGCGCCGGTCGGGTCAAACTTGTTCAGCACGACACCGGCATTGATCTGCATGGACTTGAATGCTTCTGCGCTGATCTTAGTAAACTTTCTTCCCATATTGCTCCTTTACTCACGGTATAAGCCGTGTAAGTTCAAAAATAAGGTATTCGCACAGATACCCTTCAGGCGTGTTGTTGAGTGGCTGCGCCCAATCTTTATCGTCTTTGTCCAAAAGAATAGCGCCGCCCTCGCACTCGATTTTTAAGCCGCCTCTTGGGAGGGACGCGCTGATCGTATCTTCTGTTTGCAGAATTGGGGTTCTGCCGCCCTTGCTGGGGTACCACAGCCGGGCGTGGAAGGATGTCGTTTCGTTCCACCCGCCGGGGATGGTGGGCTTGTAGGTCAGATAGGGCAGTGAAGCGGCAGGATGGATGTTATCTTCCAGATAGCCCGGGATGCCAAAGCCGTTGAAAAAAGCGTTCAGCGCCCGGTTGATGCTCTCAGACGGTCCCATCAAGGCAGCACCGCCTTTTTGCACTTGACGGCCCGAAGCCCCATGCCGGATTCCGGCGGGGCGTTTCCCTCATCGGCTGCGCTCGTCACCTGAAAGGTCTGGCCGTCGCTCACCCGCTTGATGTAGTCCGGGAAGGCCAGCGGCACGCCCGTGTTGACCAGCAGGGTATAGGTGGAGGCTGTGTCAGCCTGCTCTGCCACCTGTGCTTCCACGGTGGTGTCGTGGCGCTCCACGGCCTCGAACTCGGGGCCGTCCTGCCAGCCGGACACAAAGCCGCCCACGCCGTCCGGCTCATAGCTGCGGGTCTGAAAACGGTATTTTTGGGTAAAGCTCTGCATCACGGTGGATGCAGTGAACGGATTGACCATGTCACATTTTCCTCCACTGATTGATCTCGGATTTATAGCGGGTCTTGCCGTCTGTAGGCAGGCCGTCCGCGCCTGTGGCCATCGTGCCGGACCACCCGGCAAAGGACTGGGACACATACACGCCGCCGGACGGGAGTGCCTTGTCGTATGCGTCGATTTTTTCAGCCAGCGCCACAAAGGCAGGCGGCACGCGCATGGGCTGCACCGTCCCGGTGAACGTCTCGGCGGTCAGATCGCCGTCCCCGGCCTTGTGCACGCCGTCATTGAAGATGGATCCGCACACGAGAAAATACTGCCCCGGCACTACCCCGGCGGGCACGGTATCTGGCTCAAAGGCAAACTCGCCTGCAATTGGGGTGTCCGCCCGGTCAAAAAAATTGTGCGTGTAGACGCACAGCTCCGGTACAGTCATGGGGCGTCCTCCTTACAAAGGGGCGATTACTCGCCCGGGGTAATGGTCTCGACAGCGATACCGTCCAGATACTCAGCAAACAGGGTCACGCCCATAATAGCGTAGCTCTCGGAGGTTGCGGTGCTGTAGTTTGCCTGAGTGTGGAAGCCGATGAGGTTGCTTGCCTCGCCTGCGGTCCGGTAGACCAGACCTGCGCGGGCAAACTCGCTATCCGCAGGATCCACATAGTACATGACGATGTTGTCTACCGGGGTGGCAATAACCTTTCCCTTCGCAATCTCACTGTCGGACAGCAGGAAGATGGTGTTGTAGCCCATGAAGTCCTTGATATACTGAAAGCCGAACTGGTTCTGCACGGTGATATTGGCATTGCCCAGATAGTCGTACACGTCCATCACGTTGACAAAGCCAACAACGCCGGTCACGGTGCGATGCATGGTCTTGAACTTGTTCTCGACCGCGCCCTTGGCATGTGCCAGCGCCATCTGGAAGGTCTTGGGAGTGCCCTTCAGGGTGCCGGTGTTCAGGAACTTGTAGAACTTATCCGTTACCAGAGCGGTCAGGTCGTACAGGAACTCATCATCGGTCTTCTGCACGGCGACATCGTAGCCGTAATTCTGGATTGCCTCAAGGGTGACAGACTTGCCGTACTTGTCGATGGTGATCTTGCCGTACTCCTTCTCCTTGACGGTGTACTTGCTGAACGGGATCTCTTCGCCCTCGCCCACGGTGCCGCTCTGCAGGGTGCCCTGTGCATACTTGCTCTTGAGCGCGGTGCCAGGCTGCATCCGGATAGGGCGCATGATGCCCAGAATGGTGCGCAGATGGTCCCAGTTGCGCTGGAAACGGGTCACAAAGTCGATTTCACGCGCGGCTACGGTGATATCGGTGGTCATGGTGATATTTTCTTTTGCTGCCATGTATTAGTCCTTTCCGCCGCCTGTGAACAGGTCGGCATTTGCTGCGATGGCCGCCTGACGTTCGCCAGCGTCCTTGATCGCAAAAATTTGCTCTTTGGTCATTTTGGATCCGGTGTTTGTGGGCGGGGTGTCCACCTTTGCGCCGGTGGTCGTGGTCGTAGCCACAAAGTCGCCCCAGTCAGCCTTCAGGTTGTCGGTGTGCTTCTTGGCGTCCTTGACGTTGCCCTTTTCGTCCAGCTCCAGCTTGTCGATGTCCTCGCCGGACAGCCGCACAACGCGGTCTGCGTACTTGTCCAGCACCCCGGCAGTCTTCAGCAGCTCCCGGAACTTGGCTTCCTTGGCTGCGTGGGTGTCCTTCTGGGTCTGCTGGGCCTTGTAGTCGGTCAAAGCCTTTTCTGCAGCCTGCTTGCCGCCGTTGGCTGCGTCGCGGTCTTTTTCGGCCTGTGTGCGGGCTGTTTTTTCTGCATCCAGCTGGTCTTTGAGTTCGTCCGTCTCCTTGTGCAGGGCGTCCAGAATGGCCTTGGCCTTGTCATCGTTGGAGGTTTCGGGGTTCTCCAGAATCGTGCGGATGTCAGCTCTTTTGAGTGCCATGTGATAGTCCTTTCTGCCCATGCTCGGGCTGCCATGCTTGGCAATAAGGTTTTATTTGCCGGACGTGCTGCCGGTGTGGTGCCGCTTGCAGGAATCGAACCCGCGTCCGCTGGTTACAAATCAGCAGCTCTGCCATTGAGCGAAAACGGCATAAAAAAGCGGCTGACGCTGTGCGCCAACCGCTGAGTATTAAATTGATTTCTGAGAAGATACCATAATAACGCGATTTCCTTTTCCATACGCATTATCGCAAAGTTCCTGAAGATGTTCTCTTGCTTTCTGCATTTCAACCAAAAGAATCCGTTCTTTTATCTCCTGCTGGTAATATGGAGAAATGTCAACGCGTGGGTCGCTGTTCCGTTCAAACATTTCTTGAATTTTTTTGATGTCTTCAAACGTAAGTCCTTCAACCGTAGCGCTGTAAACAATGTTATCCATGTTTTTTATCCACCTTTTCAAAAAGCTCGTCCAACGCTTCTTTTGCAAATTTTTCTTCTTTTGCGGCTGCAATCTCCGCAAATTTGTTCATTGTAAGAAGATATGCACTCACAATTTCCAATTCTTCCTTTGAAAGGTGTTCTCTAAGAATCTTATCCACTTTTACGGCAACTTTATAGAGTTCTTTATCGTCATAGCCGAAAATGCTCATGTTTAAGCCTCCTTGTTCCCTTCCTCCACGGCGATCTGCCGCAGCTCGTCAATGTGATCTTCCACCGCCGGGCGCAGGAACGGTCTGGCTTTCATGCCCCGTGTAAAGTGCCACTTGCCGTTGAAGTCCTTCCAGACCCACGGCGTTTTGCGTCCGTTGCCCTTCTCGGCAAAGATGCCCGTGCCCAGCTCCACATAGACGCTGTAAAACAGGTTGCTGCCGATGGTCACGGTCTTTTTGGCAAGGTCGAGGGCAAAGGTCAAACTCTGCTTGAGCGCACCGCCTACGTAGCCCTCAATGCCCGTGCTGTCTGCCGTGCCGGTAGGCACAAGCAGCTGGGCGTAGTCCTGCACCTTCATGCCCCAGATGGTCAGCACCCGCTCTGCCCATGAGTCCAGAGCTTCATGCAGCTGCGGGGTGTTGTCGGTGAATTTGATGTCGTAGTTAAAGTTCACGGCTTATCCCTCGGTTCTCGCTTTTTCTTTAAGATGCGACCGCACTCAGGGCAGAAATTCAGCTGTCCGGCACGATGCGTTACCGTACCGCACACGCCTGCGCCTTTCCTGTGCGTTTTTGTGATAAGACTGACTTGAAACGTGGTGTAAAGGCCGTTCTCTCCTTTGGGGGAATTTTTCTTCCACCACGCAAGCCTCTCGCAAAATTTGCAAGGTTTCTTCTCATCCATGCTTTGCAACCTCCTTTTTTCTCTTGCGTTCTTCCGCCCACCACATTTGCTCAGCTTCCTTGCCGCCCTTGGATTTATACCACTCGGTGTAATCCATGATGGGGGTGACTTCTTTAGTCACATTGTCCCGCTGCATAGCGTTCTGCCGGGGATACTTTCCCAGCGCAGAGGACAGCACACAGCGGCAGTGGTAAACCATCTCCGGCGCTGCGTTGGGGTCGCCGGGGCGCTGAATCTCGTAACCCATGACCTTGAATGGCTCGTCAAGCTCTGCCGTCTGCTGGTCAAGCAGGCGGTGCATTTCACGGGTGCGGTAGTCGTGGGTGGAGTTCCACCGCTTTTTGACCTCGATGCCCAAAGCCTGGGCGTTGCGCATCTGCTGCAAAGCCCCGGCGTTCTGGGCGCTGGTAAGGGCTGTAATGGCGTTGTTCATGGCCCAGTGGATCTCTGTATCAGCCATTCCGTTGACGGCCTGCACGGCGATGTCGTGGACACTCTTGCCCTGAATGATGCCCTGCATGACGTAGCGGTTGAACACCCGGGCGTCATATGTGCGGTTGCTCTCGCTTTTGATACGCTTGTTGGGCACCAGCTTGGGATTCTCCTTCAACAGCAGCTTGACCGCTTCGGTGTTGTACAGGGTCAGCCCGAACGTCGCGCCTGCGGCTTGTTCCAGCTCGTAGAAAGCCCAGTTTGCGCCAAAGGAAAAGATGTTGTATTGCTCGTCCCGGGCCAGCTTGTAGGCCGTCTCTTGGGCTGTGGTGCAGGTCTGCGTGATGCCGTCCAGCTTGGAGTGCATCAAATCGGACTGAAAGACCTGGTTTTGCAGCCAGATGCGGTAATCCTCTTCGGTGATCTCGCCTGCATCCAGCTGCGCCCGCTTTCGCTCGTCCAACGCTCGATACTTCCCCAGAAACTCGGTGAGCTGCTCGGTCATCTCCCGGCGGGCAGTGCCGTATACCCGCAAAATGCGGCGGCGCAGGCGGTTCAGCTGCCGGGTGGAAATGCGGTCACGGTCGGTTTGTTTCATGGTCGTCTCTTCCGCTATAGCGGTCTCGAAACACTAGGTCATGCATAATTTCGGCCTGTTTTTCAATTTCGTCCTGAGATTTTGCGTTCAGTGCGTTAATAAAAGCCTGAACAAGCGGGTAGTCTTCATTCTTACTCATCATTATTGTCCTCCTCCGTTGTTTCTCTCGCCGCGCTCTCAGCCATCAGGGACGCCCGAGCCTTTTCCTTTTGCTCCGGGGTCAGGTTTGGCAGTAGGTCAATGGCCATGTCCTGCCCAATGATCGCCGCCTCGGAGATTACTGTGCTGACCTGCTCTGCGGTGTTTACGATCCGGCTTCGGTTGAATGTCGGCTGCGCGCTGCCAAATCCAGCCAGCGCACAGATCTGACGAACAAAAGGCTTAATCTGGGCCTCGAAGTCGTCTGCGTTCTGGTTCATGGGTTCATAGGCTGCATCCAGATGGTCGTTGGTGCTGTTTGCGCTGACGCAATGCACGTCCAGGCCGCCGAAATCCTCATAGACCCGGGTGTGCAGCAGTTCCAGCAGGGTCTGCCGGGCAGTCACCGGCACCTCGCTGGTGTATGGGGTGATCTTGCCGCCCTCGCTGGTGTCCGCACCTGCGATGTGGTAGAGGTTCAGCTTCGCAAGGAACTCCTGCAGCTCATCATCGGTCATGCCGTTGAAGTTCTCACACAGCCAGTAGATCTGTGCGCAATCCTGCAGATCGCTGCAGAAGCCGGACGTCACGAGATCGGTGTTGTCGATGTAGGCTTTCAGGCCCACAAGTGTACTCTGGTGGAGGTCTGAGCCCCACAGCGGCACCACAGGCAGAGCACTGTAGTTTTCCCCCTCCACGCTTTCCAGCCCGCCGCCGGGGGTGGAGACGGTCACGCTCTTGTACGCCTGCTTCGGGGTCTTCTCCTGCATGGTACTGCCGATCCTGCTTTCCGTGTACTCGGTGTAACCGTCCTCTTCGTACAGGACATAGTGCATATCCGTGTCAGGGTTCAGCCGCCAGAACCGTACCCCGGCCCGCATGGAGCCGGTGGTCTCATCGTACAGGGGCGCAAATTCGGTCAGCTTGAAAACCACCAGATGGTCGTTGTTCCAGAATCCGAAGCTCTCGCCGTGGATCAGGGCGAAATATCCGGCCTTCTGGATCTGCTCGTCAAATTCAGCCCCCAGTTTTTCTTTGTCCACGTCCTTATCCGCAAAGGTGACGCCGTTGCCCAGGGAGTAGGTGGCACGCTGCTTGTTCAGCCGCCGGAACAGATTGCTCTTGACCATATCGGGCCGGGGTACATCCTGCCTTGTGTTCTTTGAAAGGCGCTTTAGCATCAAAGCGTAGGCTTGGGAAAAGCGTTCCGCGCCCGGGTTTTTCTGGGCATCGTAAAGGTCAGCGTCCAGCGCCATTCTGTAAGGTCCGGAACTGCAGTGCTGCTGCACGAACCGTCGGATGAAATCAGGCTGTTCTCCGGCGACTTGCGCCTGCTGGAAGGTCTGGAATGTGTATACAGTGCTCAAAATCAATCCCTCAGTTTCACAAGGCGCTTTGTGCGCACGAAATAGCGGATAGCGTCCATGCAGTGGTCGTTGACCTTCAGCACGGTGTCGTCTTTATCTGGATCCCAAGCGTACACGCCGAACTCTTCCAGCGTGTGCTTGCAGTCTTTGTAGATCTTCAGCCGTCCGGTCTGCAACATGGTCTGCACGTCCAGAATGCCGCTCAGAACGTCGTTATTTGCAGGGGTCTGGGTAAAGCCGTTTTTGCGCAGCTCTGTAATCAGGGGCAGGGCAGAGGGGTCAACAATGATCCTCTCTGGCTTGAGACCATTCAGCCACGCCTTGAGGTCTGTTACGTACTCGCCCACGGTTTTTTGCCGCTTCTGTTCCCGGCCGCTGTAGTAGTACTCCCGGGTGACGATCCAGCAGTCTGCATCTGTCAGCTTCTGGAACAGCAGAAAGGTCGTTGCGTTCTGGGTGCCGAAGTCGCAAGCCACATAGGCGCTCTTCGGGGACAGCTCGGGCAGCACGTCAATGACGTGTTTTTTGGGGTCGAACATGTCATATACAAGGCCCTCGGCCACGGTCCACAGGCCCAGAATGTAGCGCTGATAGAAAACGCCACTGTACTGGCTGCGGTATCTGGCCTTGATGTCCTCGGAAAGCGACAGGTTGTCGTCCATCGTGAAATGGAGATACATCATCTTGCGGGAACGGCATTTCCGCACCCACTCGAGATAGAACCAATGCTGCGGGCTTCCCGGGTTGCAGTTGAACCAGAACTTTGACCCGGTGACAGAGCAGCGGGCCGTGGCCTGATTGACGAAGCTCTGCGGCATCAGGGCCACCTCGTCAAAGAATGCCCCGGCCAGGGTGATGCCCTGGATCAGGTCTTGGCTGCTCTCGTCCTTGCCGCCGAAAAAGTAAAACTCGTTGGTTCTGCCGCCCTTGCTGACGGTCATGCAGTTTTCTGCCCGATGCTCCTTGACGTTGTAGCTACGGGCTGCAAGCTGCTGCTTGAGTGTGCCCAGCACATTGCGCCGGAAACTGGAGATGGTCTTGCCACACATGGCAAACTGTTGGCCGCTGTAGCAGGTCATAGCCCACTGAACGAAAGAGAAGCTCATGGCAAAGGTCTTGCCAGAGCGGATAGCGCCATCTGCAATGATGCCGTTGTAGCTGCTGTATGCGCTCTGCGGTGTCCACCAGCTCAAGACCTGCTTTTGCCGCTGGCTGAGGGCTTTCCAGCGAAAACCGTTACTTTTCCGCATGGTCGTCCTCTTCCTCTGGCAGCATCTCCACGTCGTCCGGCGGACTGATGTCTGCGGCAGCGCTCAGAGCCTCAAGCAGGCCATCGTCCGGGGCTTCTATGCTATTCTGGTCTCCCAGCATGGCAAACTTGTCCACGATGGTGCCAAACGCCGTGGACAGCTGCGGCAGCGTTGCCTCTGCAATCTTGTCAGGGTCTGCCATCGCCTGAAGGTACAGACCGAGAAGATCCTGTGCTTCCTCGCGCTTGCTGCCTAAGTAGGAAAGCATGTCCTGCGTGTTCTGCTCTTTTTTTAAGGCGCACAAATCCGCGCACTTGGGATTATCTTTCACAATTTTCCGCACAGTGCTTTCTGCCACGTCGTTCAGCTTTGCAGTTTTGGCGTAGCTCTGCAGCTGCACATAGTCAGCAACGATCTTCTTTTTTTGCCTATCTGTCAGCCGCTTTGCGCTCACCGCCACCACCTCTCTAAACCCATGCAAAAGAAAAACCGCCCGGAAATCCGAACGGTCAAAATATCGAATGTGCCGCCAGCTGGATTTGAACCAGCACCCACAGAATGGATGTGCGCAGTGGTTGGCTGTGCAGTGATGTTCCCGTGGTGTCACCAACGTTGTCCCGCCTTAAATGGGCGGCGCTCTGCCAATTGAGCTATGACGGCATATAAGCAGCACCCGTGCATTCAGTTCGTTGGACATGCGTCAAACGGTGGGTGCTGCTGTGTCCGGAACGTACGCCGCCAGACACCCGGCGTGATGCGCGGCCCCCTCACAGGGTACGCAGCTGGCATTCCCGGCAGGACTTAAACCTGCAGCCTGCGGTTTTGGAGACCGCTGCTCCATCACTTGAGCTACGGGAATATAAAAAGCCGCCCTTGGAATCGAACCAGCCGTGTCTACACACACGCACCGCGCTCCACATTGCGCTCAGGCGGCCATATAAAAACAGCTCCGGTTCGCCGCCGGGGCTGTTGGTTGGCGCACATCCTGTCAGGAAAGCTACACCTTGGCAAGGATTCTAAGGCCTTTTCTTGGCACGGGAGGTTGCACGTGCGGCCTTGCGGGTTGTCTAATCCATGCGCCATACGGTGCGATACGGCGGAATCGAACCGCCTCCTGTCTCTCATGAGCGGCAGGCTGCCTTTGTTTCAGTGTATCGCATAGAAGCAGTCCGCGAAACGTGAAGAGAGAAAAATGCATGCAAAGCCAAAAGGATGAAATTATCATGGAGGTTCGTTTCGGAGACTGCGTAGAAGCGGCGCTCCGCTGTGCGCGGTTCCGCTTGTACTGATTTTACCTTACTGCACCCCGTTTCGGGAGTGCCGGGACATCACAAAATAAACGGTGCTTTTCTATGCAATTTGTACAATTCATACAGTGCTAAAGTCTGGCCAGATCTCTGCAAGAGCTTTGCAACCCCGGTTAATACGCTTCCGGACAATATCAACACCAGAAACCCCGGTTTCATCGGCAATCTGATCCTGCGTTTTTCCATTAACGTAAAAATCTACGATCGCATTTGCGCACTCTGTAGCAACGACAAGGCAATATGCCCGCTTTGTTGCTTCGTTCTGCAACGCTGATAGCCGCTCCACCATCTCTCGATACCGCGTCTGTTCCTCAATGATATCCACAGCAGCATTACCGATTTTGTCACCGTTTCCTGTGGCAGCGGGCATACCGGAAAGGTTCTGCGTAATCTTGGTAGCGCTGCCATAGATCCTGTGAATACGTTCAAGTTGCCTATCCACGTCTATCTTGTAGTCCCTGCACTGTTGAAACCATGCCTTGACATCGCGGTAGTCTACACCGTCTCGCTTTTCATTTTCAGGTGCACATGTGAAGATCATCTTTTTTCTCCTTTACTCCCTCCAAAAATAGCAACACTCCGGGCGCTGCGAACGGGACGCGGTACTCTGCCAAATCCGCAGGGATTATGTACTTTCGGCCAAACAGGCTCTTCATGTCGCGCCAAACGGCCCACGGAACGAGGTAGAAGCATCTGCCGCTGAAAGAACAGAGGACAAAGGCAATGCCGCCTAGGGCTTCTGTGCGGCTCAGACGGAGCGCTTGTGCAGTCAATACGCGGTCAAAGGTCATTCGATCGCTATCTGTGTGCTTTGCTTCAAAATTGATGGCTCTTCCGCCTTTGAGAATGCCTTTGTAGTCCGGCTGGGCCTGTTTCGTGTAGCAGGCAAGGAACCGGCCAGCACGGTCTGGGCTTCCGATCGGACGCATCGGTTCCGGGGTCTTTTCGATGTCTGCAAGGCCGATGGATTTGTAATAGGCGCAGGCATTGTCAATGATGCTTTCAAAGCCAGCGCCCTCTGCGCGGCTTCTTGCACCGGTATAGCTGCGGCGAATACTGGCCGCCGTTCTTCGGTTATTCATTGCTCAATTCCTCCACATAGCACCAGCTTTGGGGCGGACGACGGAGTCTAAGGCCGTCCAGTCCATAGCAAAATGCGCAGTGTACATCTTTCTTCTTGCCAATTGCGCATTTCTTGCACCACAGTTCGTTTTCCTCGACAGCACGGTGAAAGCACATGATGTCTTTCGGCTGATTATAAATTTTCAAGTCGGAAATATGCCAGCCATAGCCATTATGACCTTGCAGATATTTTTTAGCGGTTTCTTCGGTCAAACAGGCAGCTTGAAGCAGTTCGCCAGCTGGTTTATACCACCCGTCCGATGTCAAAATGTTTATGTCCATCATCGTTCCGACGTGGACGAGCCTGTCGATTTTGTCACAGGTGAACTCGCCGATCACTCTGCTGTCCATTTTCTGCACGCCAGCCTTGGGCGACTTCATAACCCAGCCATCGTGACCGGTGCAGTAGATGTACGCCTTGAACGGTGTTTCCAGCGTCGGGCGGGTCTTACGCACCTCTACGGTTTTCATCCCGGTCCAAATAAACTTGCACCATTCCGGCCGGATGCTCAAAAGCACAGCTTTCATGCTCACACCTCTCCCTTCAGTAATACTCGATTTCCACCAACGAGGTGGATACCAACTCAAAGCGGCCATCTCCAAGAGGGATTTGCAGGAGCTGGTACTCTCGCTCGGAAGAAAGTTTCGGGTCTGGCACCAGCTCACCAAAGCTGTCCACGGTGATGGTGTACTTCGGCTTACGCCTACCGGCATAGCCCACTTTTTCGATTTCCGGGGAATAAACTGTAACATGGTAGCAGGGGTGGTCATCAGTTTCAGTTTCAGTTTTAGTTTCAACATTAGCAGATGTCGAACTGCAGGATGTAAACCACAGCGTCACAATCAGCAATGCTGCTGACACGATAAAGCAGATCATTCTCTTTTCGGTTTTCATGCTTCACTTCGCCTCCTCAAAAATCCCAGTCGTCAGGAACGTACAAACGGCACTCTCCATCCCCGTTGTTGCTGGTCGGTTTATCAAACGGGCAGCCTGGGCAGCCTTTCCCGGCCGCCAAACGGCCGTGGCAAAAATCCATCAAATAATGGGCCATGTCTTCCGGGCCCATTGCGGCAGCTTCGGAGCTGGCTTTGGCCTCCTCGGTTTCAAAGAAAAACGCAATCGGTTTTTCATTTTCAACGACGTTCCCGTAGGCCACGCCAATTTTATAAATATAGTCGCTGCGCAGCTTGCGGGGAATCTCGGCAATATACCGGCGAAACACTTCTAAGGAGTTTGCGCGCTTGTAGTGGTTGCACATCCGGCAGGCGGGCATAAGGTTTGAAATATTATCTGCCGCGCCGTCTGCTTCATTCCATACCCGCAGCGGCCGGAAATGATCGACCTGCATATCCTTGTAGGCAATTGCCCTACCGCAATACGCGCAGCGGCCGCCGTACTTCTGGTATACCGCCTCACGGGTTTTCTTATTGATTGCCATTCTGTGTCATCTCCTTCGGCGGCAACGGCATCCAGCCCACCACGGTGCAGTCTATCTTGTTGTTGTAAACGTCGTCCGGGTTGAAGTGGCGGTATTCCCACCAGCCTTTCGGGATTTTGTAGTCGTCTCGCTCCTCGTCGTATGTTCCCCAATCGGGAAGGTCTTCCCAATGCCATACGCTATCTTGTAAAAAAACGCTTCCATCTTCATAGTGCGCTGTCGTAATACTGTATCCGTCAATATCGTCGCGGTACAAAATCAGCACTTCGGTTTCGACCTTGGGCGGGTCTGTTTCAGGGTTGCGCCATTTCGGCTGCAGTGTTTCCGGGTCGATGGTGACACAGTTTTCGACCACTTTTTTCACGGCTTTGAAAAGCTCCTGCTTTTTATAAACCATGTTAATCTGTCGATTTCCTTCTGCCGCAGCCATCGCAAGATTCCATTCTCCATAGCGTGCCTCTGCATTACTTACGGCAGCATCTACGTCAATGTAACGCTTGCTCATTTTTCAAGCTCCTTCCTTGTCGGCCCGCTCGCCCGCAACCTTGCAGCTTCACGGGGGGCGGTGGTGATATCTGCCTGCGCCTGCTTCAAAAACTCGGCGCGGCGGTATGTAAGGTCTGGCATTTCAGCCAGCTCTGCAAGCCCTCCCACGCTTCCGGCATAGGATTTTGCCGCCGGCGGAAGTTGGTCATACAGGGCTTTCAGCTCTTTCTGCCCGTCACTACGCAGCAGCCCGCCCTTTTCGTCAATGCCGGTCACCATCGGGAACTTTCGCCAGCTCAAAAATGTCTGTGCCTTGCGTGCCGCTACAGCCAGAGCTTCCCACTCAGCGGACGGGTCAAGACACTGGGAAAGCTGCTTGAAGATGTCGGCCACCGTGACCGGATAAACGCATACCCGGTTTGCCGCCAGAAAAGCCCGCTTGACAGTATCGCCGTCATAGTCGCCAAACTGGTACGTCCACACATCGATGGTGGTCTGCATCTCCTCATCGGTCAGAGGTTTGGAACCCAGCTTGTACAGCACAAAATTCATGCGGATCAGCTTTGCCACGTCTTCCCGCGTCATGTCTCAAACCCTCTTTCTCTGTCCATCTTCGCCAGCACCCGGGCAAGCTGGTCGTCTACGGTTTCGGTTGGCTGCTTGCCCCTCGGTCTGGCTTGTCGGCTTTGTTCGTTGGCTTCCACATCCCCCGGTGTGCGCAGGCCGTCCCGTTTCCAGCCGGACAATATGCCGTTGATGTAGCTCCACGAGCGCTTTCCGGATTCTGTGGCCTTGTCAATCGCCAGCAGGATCATCTCTGTGCTGTACTCCTGCCGCCACTTCTGCAGCTTGTCCAGTGCAGAGCGTGGGAAGTCCCCAACGGCCTGCTGATAATGCTGGACGATCTTGGAAAGTTCTACGTCAACGGCGGCGGCGGCGCTATTATATATATCCCCGTTAGGGGATATAACAGTTCCAGTAACAGTTCCAGTTCCAGTAACAGTTCCAGTTCCAGTAACAGTTCC
>ERZ791911.281-NODE-281-length-42273-cov-5.828864_pt1 | contig 42273 bp, 29 predicted proteins | sample MGYA00510142_ERZ791911 | MGnify/ENA primary metagenome ERZ791911 (study PRJEB30046, sample SAMN00792056) | human gut metagenome | study: EMG produced TPA metagenomics assembly of the A metagenome-wide association study of gut microbiota in type 2... | reverse complement strand
CGAGGGTTGTGGTATCGCCGCTTCGCGGCGATGAGTTTTATAGGGAGCGTTACGGGATTACCCTTTGTGTCACCAGTGCTGTAAGCCGAAGTGCTGGAGCCCCCCTTCCTTTGGAAGGGGGTGTCGCCGTTAGGCAACGGAGGATAGGGGCGTCAGTTCTTGGGAAATACTCGGACCTATCCTCAGGGCTTCGCCCAGCTCCTTCCTGAGGAAGGAGCCTAACGTTACGGGATTTCCTTTTTCTGTCTAAGTCCCGCTAATCATTACGGTGAATCAGCCGCCTTCGGCGGCTCACCCCCTTTGGTGCCTTACGGCACCACCTTTCCCCCTGACGGGGGCACAATAAAGCTCCGTGAAGCAATCATCCCATAAGCACCTCAAAGCATAGCGCCGCTAATACCTCCCCCTCCGGGGGAGGTGCCGTAGGCAGAAGGGGTGCATTTCCCTCGCGCCGCAGGCGTGGTTGGCTTGTTTTCCCACGGGCGAAGCCCGGTTGTATAGGTTTTATCAAAACTGGCGCCTTCAATTATTTAAAAGGCGCCTACCACAACCCTCACGGCTGAAAGCCGTGTCAAACCTTAGAACCCTCTGAACCCTTTGAACCCTCACGCCCGCAGGGCGTGTCCATAAAGGCGGCCCTAGAAATCAAAGAGGGACATCTGCTCTTCTTCCGGCAGGTCTTTCAGGATGCCCATGTCATCCATGGTGTCGATGATGGTCTGGCTCACTTTGCCCCGCTTCCTCAGGTCTTCTTTGGAGGTGAAGGGATGGCTGTCCCTGGCCTTTACGATTTCCTTGGCCACGGAGTCCCCCAGGGCGGGGATGCAGTTGAAGGGCGGCAGGAGTTTGCCGTCCACCATTTTGAATTCGGAGGCCGCTGATTTATCCAGGCTGATGGGCAGGAATTCCAGGCCCCTGAGGTACATTTCCGCCGCCACTTCGATGACCGTGGCATTGCCCTTTTCCACAGCCGTGGGGTGTTCCAGGGACGCAATGCGGGCCAGTTCCTGTTTTTGGGATTCCAGTCCCCTTAGGATGACCGGCGCATTGAAGGAGCCTTCGGCACGGATGGTGAAGTAGGCCGCGTAGTAGGCCAGGGGCTGGTAGACTTTGAACCAGGCGATGCGGAAGGCCATCATAACGTAGGCTACGGCATGGGCTCTTGGGAAGAGGTAGCCGATTTTCAGGCAGGAGTCGATGAACCACTGGGGCACATGGGCGGCGTCCAGTTCGGCCCGGTTGTTGGATCCGTTCTTTTCCAGTCCCTTCCCTTTACGCACGTTTTCCATGACCTTGAAGGAGGTCAAAGGCTTGACGCCGTGGTTGATGAGGTAGTTCATCACGTCGTCTCGGGTGGAAATGGCATCTTCCAGTTTGACGGTGCCGTTTTTGATGAGGTCCTGGGCATTGTTCAGCCACACGTCGGTGCCGTGGGAGAAACCGGAAATTCGTACCAGTTCGGAGAAATTCTTCGGTCTCGTATCTTCCAGCATGCCCCGGACGAAGGGGGTGCCGTATTCCGGAAGTCCCAGGGCACCTACGGTGACGCCCTTGTTTCCAATCACCGAAGCCAGCTGCTGGGGCGTAATACCCAGGGCTTCGGTGGAGCTGAAGAGGGAAAGGGTTTTCTTATCGTCAAAGGGAATGGACATGGGGTCGATGCCCGTAATATCCTGGAGCATGCGGATGACTTTAGGATCATCGTGACCCAGAATATCCAGTTTCAGCATACGGCCGGAAATGGAATGGTAATCGAAATGGGTGGTAATGGTACCGGGAATGATATTTCCATCTTCATCCTTCAGGTATTTTTTGTTGGCCGCATACTGGAGGGGCGTGAAATTGTGGATGTCCATGTCCCTTGGGCATACCATGATGCCCGCCGGGTGCTGGCCAGTGGTGCGCTTCACCCCTGCCACGCCGGCTGCCAGTTTTTCTATGAAAATATCGTTGAACGTGAGGCCCCGGTTTTCCGCATACTTTTTCACAAAACCGTAGGCCGTCTTGTCCTGGATGCCGGCAATGGTGCCGGCGCGGAATACATTGTCCCGGCCGAAAAGTTCTTCCGTGTACTTATGGGCCACGCCCTGGTCATCGCCGGAGGAGAAGTTCAGGTCGATATCAGGTACCTTGTCGCCGTCGAATCCAAGGAATACGGCAAATGGAATGTCGTGGCCGTTCTTATTAAGCGGCGTTCCGCACTGGGGGCAATTCTTGTCCGGCAGGTCGAAGCCGCCGCCCACGGAGCCGTCGGTGAAGAAATGGGTCCAGTGGCATTTGGGGCATACATAGTGAGGCGGCAGGGGATTGACTTCCGTAATGCCGGACATGGTGGCTACGAAGGAGGAGCCTACGGATCCTCGGGAGCCTACCAGGTATCCTCGGTCATTGGAATGCTTTACCAGTTTGTGGGCGATATAGTACAGTACGCCGTAGCCGTGCTTGATAATCGGCGTCAGTTCCAGGGTCAGACGGTCTTCCACCACCTTCGGGAGAGGATCGCCGTAAATGGCATGGGCATTGTCATAGCACATTTTCACCAGTTTGTCGTCGGCGCCGGCAATCTTCGGGTTGTAGGATTTCCATTCCTCCGCCAGAGGCTTTAATACTTCGCACTGCTCCGCAATCTTCCTTGTATTGGTTACCACGATTTCAATGGCCTTGTCCTTGGGGAGGTAGGAAAATTCATCCAGCATTTCCTGGGTGGTACGGATGTACACGGGAGGATGGGATTCGATTTTCCCCGGCTTCTCCCAGTTGGAAAGGAGGATATCCCTGTTTCTCTGGTCTTCGGCAAACATGTAGTGGGCATCGGAGGTGGCGCACACCGGGCGGCCCGCCTTTTCCCCGATTTCAATGACCTTCCGGTTCAAATCCTGCAGGTCCTTTTGTGAATTCACATTGCCGAATTTGTCTTCATTAATGAGGAATTCATTATTTCCCAGGGGCTGCACTTCCAGGTAATCGTAGAATTTGGCTTTTTGAATGAGTTCCTCATCGCTTTCTCCTGCCAGGACGGCGCGGAAAAATTCACCCATCACGCAGGCGGAGCCGTAAATCAGGCCTTCATGGTATTCCTCCAGGATGGGCTTGGGAATGAGGGGCCGTTTCCGGTAGAACTTCAAATGGGAAAGGGTAACCATGCGGTACAGATTCCGAAGGCCCGTAATGTTTTTGGCCAGGATAATGATATGGTTGTACTGCTGGCGGTCGGTGTCCGGATTTTCGGGGATTTTATCAATCATGTACCCCTCCATGCCGTAAATCACCTTCTGGTGATATTTGTCCGCCAGGTCCTGGATTTTCGGAAAGGCCTGGATTACGCCATGGTCCGTAATGGCCACGGCGGGATGGTGCCATTTGGCAGCGGTCTTGATGATTTCCTCATTATCGATGAGGCCGTCCAGGCTCATCTTCGTATGGAGATGGAGCTCCACCCGGGGGGTGGGATAATTATCTTCATGGTCAATGACCTGGGCTTCCCCTTTTTCCATCTGCAGAAGAAGGAGTTCCAGCGTATTTCCGCCGGAATATTTGTCAAGCCGTACATTGCCCCGTACTTTGACTACGGTGCCGGGCTTCAGGGACTCCACTCCCTCCGCTTCTTCGGGATGGTCAAAAAATTTCTTGCAGGAAATGCCGTTGGTGTCATCGGCCAGGCGCATGAGGAACAGTTTCTTCTTGCTTCGAAGCTCCCTCACTTCACAGCTGATGACGGTGCCTGTCACGATGACGCCGTCCGCTTCGTCCGTAATGGTTCGGATGTCCACGGGGTCACCGGCAATATGCTTCCGGCCCAGGTAGATGCCGTTCACAGCGCCGCCCTTCTTTCCGCCGTCTTTGGGAGAGGAAACGAAGGCGCTCTTCGGCAGCACGCTGGTGAGGTCCGGGAGAATGTCGGGCATATCCATTTCCGGTACGCTTTCCGCCTCCGGCGGCAGCGGCGCCGCTTCCGGAGGAATATCATCCAGGGAAGGAAGGGGCATATCGTCGGGAGGAAGCGCAAAATTTTCCATCGGCTCCTCATCGGGCAGGGGAATGTCTTCCGTCCCCATGTCACCGGAAGGCACAGGCTCTTCCGCTTCCTTAGAAGGCGGCGCCCCCATGTCCAGGGCAATGGATGAAAATACTTCATCCGATACGTCTTCCCCATTGATATAAATAGACTCGATGGACATGAGTTCCTTTCCCATAGCCTTCAGGGCGCGGACCGCCGCATTCCTATCGTCTGCCTTGATATACCAGGCCCTGCATTCTGTATCTACTTCCATCAGTGTAATCATGGAATTCTTATTCCGTGACTGCAGACGGTATTTTCCCATGGATCTGCTCCTTTCATGATAAAACCTGCCTCCCCGGGAGAGAAACCTTCGTGATTCAGCCTTCCTTCGGCAGGTTTTCTTTATTCTTATAGGTCACCACCGTATCCACCGCTTCATAGTCCGATTCGAAGAGGTCGTTATACACCCTTCCGTCGGCCCATTTCACGCTCTGTTTGATGGTCACATTCTTTCCTTCATGTCCCTCTTCTGTCTTCTTGTCTTCCTTCTGGGCGGGGTCCACGCGGTTCACTGTCTTGAAGGGCAGCGTTTCTTCCTTTGTTTTGGAAATATCCACGTAGGACGGTTTGTCCTCCTTATTTCCCAGAATCCAGATGGACACGGAACCCGGCGCGTATTCCGCATAAATATAGACGCCGTGCTTCAAATGGTTCCGGAAACAGAAGTCAATGACCCCTTCCGCCACCGTAGCGTCCCGTCCCAGGGGGACGTAGGATACGGGGGAGAAATGGCAGGTGCGCTGGGTCACTTCCAGGCCCGAGAGAATCACCGCATTGAAGAGGGTGGAACTCACCTGGCATACGCCGCCGCCGGAACCGGGCTCCAGCTTGCCGTTAATAATGACCGGCGCTTCCTTATACCCGTTGGCTGCGGACCGGGAGCCGGTGGTGCGGTTATAGGAAAAATCACCGCCAGGCTTCAGATAGGTGCCGCTGATTTTTTCCGCCGCCAGGGAAATGTTGCTGCTCCTGTTGGCATCGCCGCCGAAATGGGTGGTGTATTTCCCAAGGACCGCATTGATTTCCTTAGCCTCTTTATCTGACATGTTCGGTTTCTTTTCTTCGGACACCGGGATTTCCACCGATCCCCCTTTTCCTGTTTCCAAAGTTTCCTTCGCCTGGGAGAAGAGATCTTCTTCCTCGATTTTCAGATAGGGCCGTCCTTCGGAAAAGGTAATGGAGCCGTCGCTGTGGAAACGGGGCAGCGCGTTCTGCGCCGGTTTACCATACTTTGCCTTCATTTCCCCGATTTTCCGATGCACCGCCTCCTCATCAAAGGAAGCGTCAATATGGGCGGATTTTCCGGAAAGGAGCGTTTCCCACCGGTCCTTCCACTGCCGGAAAAGGCTGCCTTTCCTTCCGATTTCCATGGCTTCGTCCAGGCTGTGTTCGTCGTAGCGGACCTTCAAATCTTTATAGCTCCATTCCTCATGGGCCGAATCCCTGGTGAGCGCCAGCTTTTCTTTTTCCATGGCCCGGTTCTGCTCATCAAGGAAATCCATGAGATGCGCTCTTGATTTGCCTCCCGCAGAAACACCGTTAATTCTTACACCCGGTATGACCGTATCGCCTTTCACCCAGAGGAAGGGAGCAGCGGCTCCCGAAAGGAGCAGTGCCAGGGAAATCATGCCTGCAATCCGTTTGATTCGTAATTTCAATGCCCGTTTCCTTCATTTCATGCAATATGTAAGAAGCAGGTCCTTCAGTTCTATTTCAGAGGAACCCTGCCTTGTTTTCATCTGATAATTAAAAATCTGGAGCAGAAACCATTCTGCTTCCTTCTCCCCCACCTTGGCCGCTTCATTCTGCATATTCCGCCACATCCAGGCACTGCGGATGCCAAGGGCCTGCCGGATCTCCCCTTCGGGACGGCGGTTTCTTTTCATTTCATGGAAAATCTTGATTTTTCTGAACTTGGAGGAAAGGAATCCCAGATTCTTGATGGTGGTAGAAATGTCCGTGAACACGCGGTCCGCACTTTCCAGCACCACACCGGCCTTCTTGTCTAAAAGGGCGTCGGTGAAGCGGAAAATGCCCTGGTTCATGTAATCCGGAAGCGCCGCTTCCAGCAGCCTTCGGGTCACGGTGTCCCGATTTCCGCACATCAGCACAATTTTATCACATTCCGTCTTGAGAAGGGGAGCGGAAATCTGCTCCCAGGAGGAAAGGACCGTTTCCAGATAACCCCTTGCTTCATAGTCCACCCGTTTCCCTTCATCCGCCAGCATGCGTATCATGGTGCCCGCCGCGTCCCGGGGGTTCATGAGGCTGTACTCCTCGCTCATGCAGATGGCCAGAAGGCTCTTAATGATTTTCGTCCTTTTGTCCGGCTTTCCATCCAAAAGGATAATGAAGAGAATGTCAGGCGGCAGTTCCTTCAGCGTTTCAAGGAAGGCCTCTTCCTTCTTGTCCTCCTTTTCAGACCGCCTTTTCAGGAAGGGCGGATTGTGGATAATGACCGCCGTTTCTGCGGTGAAAAGGGACTGCCCTTCCAGGGCGTTTTTATATTCTTCAAAGCTTCCATTTCCGTCAAACAGGGTGATTTCCGGCGCCTTTCCATGGAAATAGGACAATATCAGACTGTTTTTTCGGATATTGGCGGATACGGGATCGTCGCCGTATAAAAAGAAGCAGTTATTTTTATTTGATTTCTTCATAACCATGATGTATCTTCCAGCTCCCACCTGCCATGGAAGGATGCGGTCTGCATGCCTTCCCTGTATACATTGGCGGCTTTATAATTTTTAAACTCAAATAAATCCACATCCTCAAAGGAAGAGCCAAGCCGGCTTCCGCCGTAAATGACGGCCTCCGCCTGCACCCGGTCCATTTCCTCTTCCGGTATGCCTGTGCCGTTCTTTCTTCCCGATGCCACCCAGACGGTGTGGGGAGGGAAGGATATTTTCTCCAGTCCCCTTCTTCCTGAAAAATAGACACCCCGGTCTCCCTCGGAAAGGAGGAAGCTGCTGCCATTGGTGAAGAAAGACAAACTTCCCATACGAAGGCGGCCTTTAGACAAGGGGCGGACCTTTCCTTCAAAGTTTGGAAGCAGGTAAGGCGTTTTTTCCTCTGCCCTGCCGCCGGTGACCCAGATTTCCTTCACCGGCACAGCCAGTGTTAAAGGAAGAGGTTCCTTCACATCTTCCAGGTTTAAAATCAGGATATCCGCATCAAAAATGCCTTCGTAGCCCAGGATGGACTTCCATTCCCAGTCCGACGTATGGGAGGGAATGCTGCCGCCCTTATAGTATAAGATTTTATGCTCCCCCATGACAAGGGCTGCGCCCTGGTCCGGCCCCAGGTCCGGGCAGTAAAGCAGGGCATCCGGCTTCGCTGCATAGAGGAAAAGGGTGACTGCCAGAAGGGAGCCCCAGATGCCAAGGGCACCGTACAGTCCTGCCGGCACAGCAGACAGAGACTTTTTGAAATAAAGAATCGCCACAGTCACATAGTAAAGAAGAATCTGTGCCGCCGTCATGCCCCCGGTTTGGAGGGAGGCCCGAGGCCAGGAGGAGAGATGAAGATTCATCCGAAGGCCCGCCCAGAGAAGATAATCCGCCGCGTAGAGCAGGCCCCCTGCCAGAGGAAGGAACACCGGTGTCAGCACCGCAGCCACCAGCCCCGCTATGATGACCCATTCCAGAAAGGGCGTAACAAAAAGGTTGGCCGGAATGAAATAGAGGGGGAAGGTATGGAAATCGTAGAGCATCACAGGAATGGTGAGCGCCTGGGCCGCCGTGGAAAGCGCCATGCCCTCCCTCACCCATTGAGGGAGAAAAGAAGCCGCGGATAGGGCCTTCGCCAGGGGTTTGTAAAAAATAAGAATACCCGCCGACGCCCCCACGGAGAGCTGGAAACTCACGTCGTATAGGTAAAAGGGATCCCACAGCACCATACCTGCCACCGCTGCGCCCAGGAGATTTAAAGCGGTTTTCTCCCTTTCCAGAAAAACGCCACCCACCGAAAGGATGCCCATCACCGCCGCCCGAATCACCGGAGGCACCAGCCCCGACAGGAGGGAATAGAAAAGGACAAGCAGAATGGAAATGCCAATGACCGGCTTTCTCGGCAGGTGGAGCCATTTTCCCAGAAAGTAGAGAAAGCCGAAAAGAAGGGCCACATGGGAGCCGGACACCGAAAGGATATGGATAATGCCGGTGGCGGAAAAGGAGGTCATAATATATTCCGGAATTTCATTGTAATTTCCGCCAAAGAGGAGAGTCATCAGGATATGGAGCCGCAGGGGGTCCATGTAGGGTGCAAAGGAGGTTTCCACCTTTCCCTTGATATCATCGGCCAGCCTTCCGGCCCCGTACTTTCCGCTTTCCCCAAGGAAATGAATCTTTTCCGGTTCATCCGGATAAATCCTGCCGATGAGCCGGCGGCTCCGATACCGTCCTTCCAAATCAATCTTCCCGGGATTTTTGTAAATTCGAAGGGCCGTCATCTTCCCGTTGACGGAAATCCGGTCCCCCGTGTGGTAGAGTTCCTTCGGTTGGGTATCGTAGACAAAGGCGGTGCCGGAAAGGGATTTTTCCACGCCGTCGGCGTAGGTAATGGATTCCAGCTCCGTGTAATAGCGGGCATAATCATTGCCATCCCGGTTCACCGACGGCTCTTCCTTGACAATGCCCGTCCACCGCCCCTCGCTTCCTGCCGCCCAGGAGGACTGCTGCTGCCAGTACTGGTCAGAGAGAAACATGCGCCCCATGCCGGCTGCCAGGAGGCAGAGGAAAAGGAGAGAAGGAAGCAGGGCCCTTTTCCCTTTGAAAAGAAAGGCAAAAAGAAGAAAGCATCCGCCCGCCAAAAGAAGGACCCAGGGAAGGCGCATGAAAAAGGAAGGGAATCCGTCATAAAGGACGACTCCCAGCGCCAGAGACAGGGCACTCCACAGCAGGGGATACTTGGTATTCATAATGTAATTTTATCCGCCAGTTTTTTAAATTTCCCATCGCTGATGGATGGTACGCGCTTCAGGTCTTCTTTCGTGTTGAAACTGCCATGTTCCTCCCGATAGGTCATGATTTTTTCTGCGGTCACCTTCCCCACCCCCGGCAGGGTTTCCAGCTCTTTGGCTCCCGCTGTGTTGATGTTCACCAGTCCTGCGGCGCCGGAATCCTTCATGGAGGGGTCCAGGGGAATCCATATTTTCATGCTTTTCGTCACAGGGGCCGCCATGTTGACGGCAGTAATATCCGCATAGGGCAGCACGTCGCCCGCCGCTTTGACTGCATCATAGTAATGGCTCCCTTCCGGTATTTCATAGACCCCCGGATTCTTCACCGCCCCCACCACATACACCAGGATTTTTCCTTTTTCCGCCGTCTCCGCCCAGCTGACCTCCGTCGGCGGCTCCTCCTTTTCCTTTCGGAGGGACAAAGGATCCAGCACAAAAAGAGACAGTCCTATGAGAATACAGGCAATGCATGCACAAAGAAGAAGGGCTCTTCTTTTGTCTCCTTCGGTTCCCATAGGCCTGTCCCCCCTGTTTCAAAAAGATTCAGAAAGTAAGGTAAGAATCAGCGGTTGAAATTGTTCGCGGCAGGATAGGCCTGCCTTCCCGGATTATTTCTTCTGTCCGTCCTGGGGCTGCTGTTCCTGCTGCTGACGGGCTGCGGCGGAATTGGAATCAATCAAACTCTGGCGGTTTTTCTTCAGGCTGTCCAGTACGTTTTCCATGTTCGTTTCCACATACTTCAGCACATCGGTGGCATAGGTGACGGAGCTGGTGCGCAGTTCGTCGGCGGACTTATTGGCAGAGGAAATTACTTCGTTCGCCCTTTCCTGGGCCTGTTTCACCAGTTCGCTTTCTTCCGTAATGCGGGCGATGTAATCCTTTGCCTGGGCCACCGTATCTTCCGCCTTCTTTTCCGCGTCCAGCATGATACGTTCCTTATCGGCAACAATTCTTCTTGCACTTTCCAGCTCGTTCGGCAGGGACTGGTTGATGGCGTCAATCAGTCTTTCCACCTCGTCCTTATCCACCATTTTCTTATTGGTGAAGGGAACCTCGCTGGCATTGTTAATGACATTTTCAAGTTCTTCAAGAAGTTTTCTTGTATCCATAATTGGCAGCCTCATTTCTTAATAGAATTTACTTTCCTTTTTATCATTTCCTGGACAAAGGGCGGCACCATGGTGGTAACATCTCCATCAAAATGGGCCAGCTCCCGGACGCCGGTAGAAGAAAGATAGGAATAGCGGCCATCCGTCATAAAGAATGCTGTTTCCAGGGTGGGATCAATCTTTTTTATCATCAGGGCTCTCTGGAATTCATACTCGAAATCGCTGAACGCCCGGAGTCCCCGAATCAGTAAATGGCAGTTCTTTTTTGCTGCATATTCATTGAGAAGGCCGTCAAAGGCATCCACTTCCACATTGGGAATGTCCTTCGTCGTTTCCTTCAGCATGGCAATGCGCTCTTCCGTGGTAAACATGTAGTGCTTGGTGGGATTCAAAAATGCCGCCACAATCAGCTTATCCACAAGGCCGGCGCTTCTTCTGATAATATCAAGATGACCATAGGTGACCGGATCAAAACTTCCGGGGCATATAGCTATTTTCATTCAAACCTTCTCCTCATTATCTGCACTGCAGATAACTTACAACAATAGCACCCACCTTTTTCTCTTTCCATAACTCACATTTTCCCTGGAAAAGAGACAAATCAGGCGGTTCGGATACTGAATGTTCTGCAATAATGATGGCTTCTTCTGCCGGAAGGTCACAATCGAATACCTCCTGCAGAACTTCATTGATATATCCCTTCCTGTAGGGCGGATCCATGAAAATATAGTCAAATTTCTGTCCCTTTAACGATTTAAGGGAGGAAGAAACATCGCCTTTCAGGATACGGCTCTTCTCCGCCACATGGCAGCGCAGCGCATTTTCCCTGATGACGGCGCCGGTGGCTTTGTCAAGGAATACCGCTTCCGCCGCACCCCGGCTCAGAGCCTCCAGCCCCATGGCACCGGTACCGGCAAACACATCAAGCACCCTGGTCTCCAGAATGCCCACATTTGCCAGCACATTGAAAACGCTTTCCCTCACCCTTCCCAGGGTGGGTCTGGTATTCCTGCCGGACGGAGCCGACAGCAGAGTGCCTTTTGCGTTTCCTCCAATAATTTTCATGTGTTCTACCTCATTTGTATCGTGCGGAAAAGAAATTCTTCTTTTCACACTTATGTTCATTATAGCATAAACGGCTATGTAAATCGCCGGTGAGTTTAAATTTTTTATAGCGAAAATGGTTTGCGAATGGTTTCCTATCCTGCATGACACCATCGTGTTTCACTTCAATAAGAAACTGTTTGCGAATGGTTTCCTATCCTGCATGACACCATCGTGTTCCACTTCAACAGGAAACTGTTTGCGAATGGTTTCCTATCCTGCATGACACCATCGTGTTCCACTTCAACAGGAAACTGTTTGCAAATGGTTTCCTATCCCGCATGACACCATCGTGTTCCACTTCAACAGGAAACTGTTTACGAATGGTTTTCCCTCCGGCATGACACCATCGCTTTCCATCGCAGCAGGAAACTCCCCGTCTCAATAGGTTTCCGCTTCCGCTCTTTTGGCCCTTGTCATGAGGATTTCCAATGCCTCCCTGGCGTTATGGTCGCCTTTGATGAGGTGGCATACTTCTTCTGTAATAGGCATGTCGATGTGTTCCCGGAGGGCGATTTCGTGGACCAGACGGGCGGTGCGGATGCCTTCTACCACCATGTTGGTGCTTTTAGCGATTTCATCGGCGGTCATGCCTTTGGCCATCATCATGCCGGCCCGGTGGTTTCTACTGTGGACGCTGGTGCAGGTGCATACCAGGTCGCCCATGCCGGAGAGGCCGAAGAAGGTGGTCATCTGGGCGCCGAAATGGACACCGAATCTTGTCATTTCCACAAGGCCCCTTGTCATGAGGGCTGCCCGGCAGTTGTCGCCTAGGCCGATGCCGTCGAGGACGCCGCAGGCCAGGGCCATAATGTTTTTCAAAGCGCCGCCGTATTCCACGCCCCGTATGTCATCGCTGCGATACACACGGAAAACGGGGCTCATGTACAGGTCCTGTACAATCTCAACCGCTTCCGGCACCGCCGATGCCGCCACGGTGGCGCAGGGGAGGCCGATACCCACTTCCTCCGCATGGTTCGGGCCGGAAAGGGCCACGATTTTATCGGTAATGCCGGCCACTTCTTTAGTAATGCCTTCGGAGAGGCGGTGCCCTTCATTGTCCGCCAGCCCCTTGGAGGCGCAGACCACCACGGCTTCCTTCATGAGCCAGGGCGTAAGGCGGGCTGCCATATCCTGCACCACATGGGAAGGGGTGCAGATGATGACGCAGCCTGCTCCTTCCACCGCTTCCTGCAAGTCGCTGGTAATGCGGATTTTTTCAGGAATATGGGCGCCCGGCAGATATTCGCTGTTCTCCCGGGTTTCCCTTATTTTATCCGCCCTTTCAGGATTTCTGCAGTACATAATCAGGTCATTATTCCGTCCGGCCAGCTCGATCATCATGGCAGTGCCCCATCCGCCGGCTCCAATCATTGCAATTTTCAAAGGGATTACCTCTTTTCCCTGGTAATAGGCTTTTCCTCTCCACGAAGAAGCCTTCCAATATTATCTTTATGTTTTCCAATGACGATAACCGCTGCCAGGGCGCCGAAAGCCACGTACTCCAGGGGCTCTCCGGCAATCAGCATGACAATGGGCACCACCGGTGCAGCCAGGATGGACCCCAGGGAAACGATGTGTTTCCACTTGAAAATGCCAAGCCACACCAGGAACGCCGCCAGCACCGCCGGGGCACAGATATAGGTAAAAGCCCCTACGCCGCAGGCAACGCCCTTGCCGCTTTTGAAATGAAGAAATACGGACCAGTCGTTGCCGATAATGGCAAATACGGCGCAGAAGAGGACGATGGTGGGGTCCGGCATGCCCAGATGCACCGCAATGAATCCCTTCAGGAAATCACAGATGAAAACGGTAAGTCCCGCCTTGGCTCCCAGTTCCCTGTAAGCATTGGTGGCTCCAATATTTCCGCTTCCCACCTTTTTCAGATTCACACCGTAAAAGACACGGCCTATGATATAACCACTGGGAATGGCGCCTATGAAATAGGCCAGCACAATCCATAGCACGGACTCCATCAATCGTCGCCCCCGTCCTTCTTGCTCCGTACCACGATACGGATGGGGGTGCCCTCAAAGCTGAAGGCTTCCCGAAGCTTGTTTTCTATGAAACGGACATAGGAAAAATGGATAAGGTTGGCATCATTGACGAACATGACAAAGGTCGGTGGACGCACCCCCACTTCCGTCATGTAGTAAATCTTGGCCACCCTGCCGGAATGGGCAGGCGGCGGATTAATCATCTTCGCATCCTCCAGAAGGTCATTCAGCACGGAGGTGGGCACGCGGAGATTCTGCTGTTCCGCCACATTGTAAATCAAATCCCCCAGCCGGTGAATTCTCTGCTTCGTCAGGGCAGAGCCGAAAAGCATGGGCGCATAGGGCGCAAAGGGCAGACCGTTCCTGATTTCCTTTTCAAATTCATTGATCGTATGTTCATCCTTGGTCACGGAATCCCATTTATTGACGAAAAGGATGAGCCCCTTCCCTGCTTCATGGATGTAGCCGATAATCTTCTTGTCCTGCTCCGTCAGCTTGTCCACCGCATCGATGACGAAAATGGCCACGTCGCAGTTATCAATGGCACGGATGGAACGGATGACGCTGTACTTTTCCAGGGGCTCGTCGATTTTGCTCTTCTTCCGCATACCCGCCGTGTCCACCAGGATAAAGGTCTTCCCCTTGTAGGTCCAGAGGGAATCCACCGCATCCCTGGTAGTTCCCATTTCATCGGCCACCAGGGACCGTTCATAGCCAAGAAGGGAATTGATGAGGGTGGACTTGCCCACATTCGGACGGCCTACGATGGCAGTGCGGATAATGTCCTCCGACTCCTCTTCCTTCAGATTCGGGAAACCCTCCGTAATACGGTCCAAAAGGTCCCCGAAATTCAGGCGGTTCACGGCAGAAATACCGATGGGGTCCCCCAGTCCCAGGGAATAGAACTCATACACATCCATTTCCTGGTTGTCGCTGTCCACCTTGTTCACCGCCAGCACCACCGGCTTTCCCGTCTTCCGGAGAAGGCCGGCAATGGTTTCATCGTCGCTTGTCATGCCGCTCCTGGCATCCACCACAAACAGGATGACATCCGCTTCTTCCATGGCCAGCTCCGCCTGCTGCCGGATGCCGCTGGAAATCTGGTCCTTTTCATTCCGGAACTCAATGCCCCCTGTATCAATCAGGGTGAATTCCTTGTCCAGCCACTTCACATCACAGTAAATTCTATCTCGAGTCACACCGGGGATGTCCTCCACAATAGATACGCGCCGCTGGGCCAGCCCGTTAATCAGCGTGGATTTGCCCACGTTCGGCCTGCCTACAATGGCAACGAGAGGTTTACTCATAAGTCCCCATCCTTTCTATATTTGAAATCAAATGTATTGTCATGACTATCTTGGAGCAACACTTCTCCATTTTTATCATACTGTATTGAAATTGTATGACGGATGGCGGTTTATGTCAAGGAAAATGGTTTCCGGTGGAGCAGTGGGATAGTGGGATAGTGGGATAGTGGGATAGTGGGATAGTGGGATAGGATTCTTAGGATTGACCGGCCCTCCGGGCCGGAAGGTTCTTAAGTTTGACGGGCCTTTGGCCCGAGGGTTGTGGTATCGCCGCTTCGCGGCGATGAATTTTATAGTCAGCGTTACGGGATATACAGTCATGTCTCAAATACTGCATGACGGAGTGCGTTAGCCTCCTTCCATAGGAAGGAGGTGGCGCCGTAGGCGACGGAGGATAGGGGCGTCAGTTCTTTTCTATTTCTTATCTTCGGACCTATCCTCAGGGCTTCGCCCAGCTCCTTCCTGGGGAAGGAGCCTGCACTACGGTACTTACTTTTATGTCACCAGTGCTGCACGACGAAGTGTAAAAGCCCCTTCACGGTGAATCTTAAGATCTTTTCCCCCAACAAAAAAGCCGCCCCGCAGGGCAGCTTTTTATTCATGTGATTATTCTTCAGCCGGAGCTTCTTCGTGGGAAGGAGCTTCTTCCAAAGCGAAGGAGATTCTTCTGCGGCCTTCATCGATGTTGATGATGCGGACTTTGAGATCGTCTCCTACCTGGCAGATGTCGCCGGGTTTCTTGTTGTGGTCGTCGGTCATTTCGTTGATGTGGAGGAGACCGGTGAGGCCGTCGTCCAGTTCTACGATAACGCCGAATTCAAGGATTTTAACTACCTTGGCATCCACAATGTCGTCCACTTCATGGTCATGGATTGCGGTTTCCCAGGGGTTGGGGAGGCAGTCCTTGTGGCTGAAGGAAATTCTCTGTTTTTCGCGATCGAAGGATTTGATCTTCACGTCGATTTCCTGTTCCGGTTTGAGAACGTCTTCTACCTTGGCAATCTTCTTCCAGGAAATATCGGAAATATGGAGAAGGCCTTCTACGCCGTTGATGCCAACGAATGCGCCGTAGGGCATAATCTTCTTCACAGTGCCCTTGAGAACGTCGCCGTTTTCATAGGCCTTTTCGATAACATCCATTTCTGCATTTCTTTCATCTTCCAGAACTGCCTTGCGGGAAAGAACCAGTCTGTTCTTAGCGCGGTCCACTTCCAGAATCTTAGCCGGGAAGGTCTTGCCTACCAGGTTCTGCAGGGAATGAACGAAGCGGAGATCGCCCTGGGACAGGGGAATGAATCCGCGGAGAGATTTAATCTGGACAAGCAGGCCAACTTTGATAGCTTCGATGCCTTCGCATTCCACCGGTTCACCCTTTTCGAATGCTTCTTCTACTACGTCCCAGTCTGCCAGACGGTCTACTTTAATCTTAGATACGTAAATTGTGCTATCTTCTTTAACTCCGCTTACGATCTGTACACGGAGAGTGTCACCGATTTTCAGCACATCCTTCAGGGATGCCGGTGCCGGGTAGGAATATTCATGTGCAAGAAGAACAGCTTCTGTCTTATATCCGAAAGAGATATAAGCCTTGTCGTCGTAAAGGTCTACTACCTTACCTTCTACGACGCTGCCCTTGTGTACATCCAGGTTCATTTCCTCCTGATCCAGCATTTCCTTCATGTTTTCCATAATACAAACTACCTCCTCTATGATCCAGTCCGGTGTGGATGCACCGGCGGTGATGCCAATCTTGTCCCGACTGTGGAACCAGCTCGGTTTTAGTTCCCCAGCCGTTTCGATATGATAGGTCCTGGCGCCCTCTTCCCTGCAGACCTCTGCAAGTCTTGAGGTGTTGGCGCTGTTGCGCCCGCCGATGACAATCATCACATCTACTCTATCCGCCAGCTCACGAGCCGCCTGCTGCCTCTGCATGGTTGCGTCACAAATGGATTTGTTGACGTGAAGGTTTTTCACCTTTTTCCCAATCGCTTCGACAAGCCGGTCGGCCAAGACAGCTGAAAATGTGGTCTGCGTGACTATATAGGCTTCTTCCAGTGGCGGGAGTGCATCTACATCTTCCATGGTTTCTACCTGGTAAGAATGTCCCACCGCCCATTCTGCCACACTCTTCATTTCAGGGTGTCTCTTTTCACCGATGAGTATAACCTCCCTTCCATCCTCCACCAGTCGATGAGCCATCTCCTGGTTTCTTTTGACGAAAGGACAGGTCGCGTCCATTAGGGCCAGATTTTTGCACTTAAGCATATTATAGCACGAAGGCCCCACTCCGTGCGAGCGAATTATTACAGTTTCGTCGGTGAGTCCGTCAAAATTATCCACCGCCGGTATCCCCCGCTGAGCCAGCTGTCCTACCACCTGGGGATTATGGATGATAGGTCCGTAGGTCACGGCCTTAATGCCGGAATCTGCGGCTTTTTCGGCGATTTTCAGCGCCCTTCTCACGCCGTAGCAGAATCCCATGACCTTTGATCTGTATATTTCCATACTTTATATCCCTATTCTTTCGCCTGTTATAATCGGGCTTCTTGTTTTTATATAAAAAAAATCAATAGCCTGTGAAATTGAAATTTTTAAGAAACCTTACTATGTAAGGAATCCTGTGACTGTAAACTGCCCGTCCCAAATGTCATCTCGAGCGGAGCTGCATGTCCACATGAAAATAAAGGCATCTGCGCTCTATTGATACTCTGAGCCGAGAGATCTCCTGCATCATTGCGGCTCGTCCCAGTCCGGCGTGAGATTTCTCCACTTCGCTTCGCTGCGGTCGAAATGACATGTGGGGCAGGATGGTATCTACGTCATTTGTTTTCTCTCCCCAAGACTGTAGAGCTGCTCTCTCCGCTGTCATTTCGAGCGGAGCTGCATGCCTGAATGAGGATAAAGGTATCTGGGCTCTATTGATACTCTGAGTCGAGAAATCTCCTGCCACAATGCTGCTCGTCCCAGTCCGGCGTGAGATTTCTCCACTTTGCTGCCGACCGTCGAAATGACAGTGTATCAGGAAGATACATGGAAAAAGGGACGGGGAAATATGAATGAACCAGTATTTCCCTACCTCTTCCCTTTTTCATAGGCCTCCATTTTCATAGGCCTCCATGAGGGCCTCTATTCTTTCCTTCACCAAAGCGTCCAGGGCCGCCGTATTTTCATCATTCGGCCTTCCCTTCCTGACTGCAATGGGCTTTCCTATGAGCACCGCCAGCGGTCCTTTTTTATGGGGAAGCGGCTCGGCCCCGCAAATGGCCACCGGAAGGATTGGTGTCCCCGTCAAGATAGCAAGGAACGCCATGCCCGGATGAAACCGGCCCAGTCCCTTTCCATGGACAAATCCCCCTTCCGGAAAAATGCAGAGCACATGCCCCTCTTTAAGTTCCTCCACACTCCGCCTTATGGCGGACATGTCGGCGCTGTTCCTTTTTACAGGAAAGGCGCCCAGGTACCGGATGAGCCTGCCGAAAAGGGGATTCCTGAAGAGCTCCGACTTGGCCATGAAACTGATTCTTCTCTTTTGAAATGCAGTTCCCACAAGGGGCGGGTCAAAATAACTCTTGTGGTTGGCCGCCGCAATCACCGGCCCCGCATCCGGTATATTCTCCCGTCCCTCCACATGAAGGCGGTATATGCTAAAGAAGAAATTGAGAAGCGCCCTGATGATTTGATACCCCATAGACTCGCCCCCTATTTTCTGTGTTATGTAATTATGGACACGCCCTTGCGGGCGTGAGGGTTCAAAGGATTCAGAAGGTTCAAAAGGTTCAGAGGGTGGCGGTGGCGCCTTTTATGGACACGCCCTGCGGGCGTGAGGGTTCAAAGGGTTCAGAAGGTTCAAAAGGTTCAGAGGGTGGTGGTGGCGCCTTTTAAATTATAGAGAAGGCGCCAGTTTGGATAAAACAGCTTTAGTGGACTAGTGAGCTAGTGGGCTGGTAAAACCAAACAACTTCGCTTCGCTCGTGGAAATGCACCCCTATCCCCGCCTGCGGCGGTACTTCCCCCGAAGGGGGAAGTTTTAGCGGCGCTATGCTTTGCGCTGCTTAAGTTAGCACTAAGGTAATCATAGAGCAGACTTCCCCCTCCGGGGGAAGTGGTGGCGCCAGCCACCGATAGGGGTGCATTTCCAACGCCCGCAGGGCGGTTGTTTGGTTTTCGCTGCCGACAGGCAGCGATGCCGCCTTCAGCGGCATACAAATTCATCGCCCGCAGGGCGATACCACAACCCTTCCCCCTTTGGCGGCTGGCGCCACCACCTTTGCCCCGGTGGGAAGCGTGTCACTGGATTCTCAGTCGTCTGACGACTCCCTACAGCACGGCTATCACCGACTCACTGGATTCTCAGGTTGCTCCCGCTCCCTTACGAATCCAGTTCGCTGGTGTGACTCCAGTTCCCTTGCCACCCCTATTCAGGGGGCACTATGGGGCTTTATGAGATTTGCGTTTGTGTCACCAGTGCTGCATGGCGAAAAGCCAGAGCCCCCTTCCCCAGGAAGGGGCTATAAACTGCGGCGACAGCCGCCACCACAACCCTCGGGCCAAAGGCCCGTCAAACTTAAGACCCCTCCGGCCATAGGCCGGTCAATCTTAAGAACCTTCCCCCCCCCAGCCCGCTAAGAAACCTTTTTCATGTAGTCGTCCATGAGCTGCTGGATTTTTCCTTTAATCACATCATTCAGCTCCGCCACCAGTTCATCGTTGGGACGCTGTTTCTTTACGGGCACCGGTTTTCCGATGAGCACGGCCAGGGGACCTTTCCGATGGGGCAGGTACCTTGAGCCTATAACTGCCACCGGCACAATGGGGGTGCCGGTCATGAGGGCCAGGGATGCCATGCCGGAGTGGAATCTTCCGAGGCCGTCTCTTTTGATTCTTGTCCCTTCGGGGAATATGCCCAGCGGATTTCCTGCCTTGATTTCCCTGATGGCCTGGCGGATGGCGGTGCGGTCCACAGAACCCCTCTTCACCGGGAAGGTACCGAACTGGCGGATAATCCACCCAAAAATCGGATTCTTGAACAGTTCTTCCTTGGCCATGTAATGGATGATTCTTGTATTGAAGGCCACGCCGATGAGGGGCGGGTCCCAGTCGCTCTTATGGTTGGGCGCCACAATGATGGCGCCGGTCTGCGGCACGTTTTCCCTTCCTTCCACGTGAAGCCTTAGCAGCACGAAGAAGATGAAATTCAGGACGGCCCTTACGATTTTATATCCCATAGGACCTCCTAAGCGTCAAAGCCAGGAAATTTACGGCGGCAGATTTCGATGATGGCTTCTGCCGTGCCTTCCAGGGTGAGGTCCCCGTTATCCAGAAGCACCGCATCCTCCGCCTGTTTCAGCGGGGAAATGTCGCGGTGGCTGTCCAGGTAGTCCCTCCGGCTGATTTCCCTTTCCACATCTTCCATGGTCATATCCGGATGGCCTTCGGTGAGCTCCTTGAAACGGCGCACCGCCCTTGTATGGACGGAAGCGGTGAGGAAAATTTTCACGTCCGCCTTCGGCAGCACGGTGGTGCCGATATCTCTTCCGTCCAGCACGATGCCGCCCTTTTCCGCCTGCCTGCGCTGGATGGCTGTCATGGCCGTCCTAACGCCGCCGATGGCGGAAACCGCCGACACATGGCCCGACACTTCCGGCGTGCGGATATAAGGGGTCACGTCCTTCCCGTCCACAATGACGCGCATGGTATCTTTATCCGGAATGACTTCCATATCCAGCTTTTCCGTCATGGATACGATATCCTCCGGCTTTTCCAGTTTCCTTTCCAGGGCCTCGTAGGTCACGGCCCGGTACATGGCGCCGGTGTCCAGGTAGGCATAGGAAAGCCTGGCGGCCAGGATTTTGGAAACGCTGCTCTTTCCTGCGCCGGCAGGTCCGTCGATAGCAATAGATAATTTTCTCATGATAACTCCTTTATGGCAGACATTGCAGCCAGATGGCCGGTGGAGAAGGCGGCCTGCAGGTTATATCCGCCGGTGAAGGCATGGATATCAAGGACCTCTCCTGCCATGTATACATGTTTACAGATTTTGGACTCCATGGTGGACGGGTTGATTTCCTTCACCGACACGCCGCCGGCAGTGACGATGGCCTCCGCCAGGGGTCTGGTGCCGGTAATGGTGAGGGGCAGGTGTTTCAATACTCCTGCAAGCTTCAGCCGGTCCCCCTTTTTCAGATCGCTCACCGGAAGGTCCCGGGGAATGCCGGAAAGATGCAGCACCACATCGATCATCCGATGGGGCATGAGGTCCACCAGGGCGCCGGCCATCTGCTTCAGATGGTACTTTTCGAAATCCCGGAGGAGCCTCTTATCCAGCACCTCCATGGAAAGCGCCGGCTTCAGGTCGATGGCCCCCTTCACCCCGTGGCCCTGGGAAAGCCACAGGGACACCTTATCGGAAAGGGAAAGCACGATGGGTCCGGAAACGCCGAAATGGGTGAAAAGCATTTCACCGAATTCCTCCCCCTTGCGCCTTCCCCCGCCGTCCACGGAGAAGGTCACGTTTTTAAGGGAAATGCCCTGCAGCTCCCTGGGCCATTCCTCCCTGCACACCAGGGGAATCAGGGCGGGCCGGATGGCCGTCACCTTATGTCCCAGCTCCCGGGCCATGGCGTAGCCGTCGCCGGTGGAACCGGTGCGGGGATAGGACGCGCCGCCGGTGGTCAGTATCACCGCATCTGCTTCATAGGTGCCCCTATCCGTTGCCACACCGGTGACTTCCCCGTCCTTCTGCAGGATATGGCGCACCGGTTCCTCCAGATGAAGGTCCACCCTTTCCTTCCGGAGCAGATTCATGAACAGATGGCGCACCTCCTGGGCATCGTCGCTCTTTGGAAATACGCGGCCGCCCCTTTCCACCTTGGTGGAAAGACCCCATGTATGAAACAGGGAGAGAAGGTCTTCATTATTGAATTTTTCATAGGCGCTGTAGAGAAATTTGCCATTTCCCGGGGTTTTAGCTATGAAATCCATGATGGGAGCGCTGTTGGTGAGATTGCAGCGACCCTTGCCCGTAATCCCCATCTTCAGCCCCACCTTCGGCATTTTCTCAAAAAGGGATACGGACGCCCCCTCATGGGCAGCGGTCACCGCCGCCATGAGGCCTGCCACGCCGGCGCCGATGACGGCGATTCTTTTACCGGTAGAGCTCATATAATTTCCGAACCTCCTCGCTGGTCAGCCTGCGGCTTTCGCCCCGGGAAAGGCCCTCCATGGTAAGGAAAGCATAGCCCGTCCTTACCAGCCCGAAAACGGGGTAATGGTAGGCAGCCATCATCTTCCGGATTTCCCGGTTCTTTCCTTCATGAAGCACCATCTTCACCTTTGTCTTATTCTTTTCCTTATCATAGCCCAGCACTTCGATTTCACAGGGCGCCGTCACGCCCGTATCGATGCGCACGCCATGGGACATCTTGTCCGCCAGCTTCGGGGAATACCGGCCCCGCACGGTGACCTCATAGGTCTTTGTCACCTCATGGCTCGGATGGGTAAGGATATAGTCCAGGTCTCCGTCGTTGGTCATGATGAGGAGCCCTTCGGAATGATAATCCAGCCTTCCCACCGGGAAAATGCGCTCCCGCACCGTGCGGAAATAGTCCATCACCGTCCGCCGCCCCTGGGGGTCGGACACCGAAGTAATCACACTGTCCGGCTTGTAAAAGAGGAAATACTTCTTCTTTTCCGGCTTCACCAGGGTGCCCATGGCTTCGATGCGGTCCTTCACCGGATCCGCTTCGCTGCCCAGTTCCTTCACCACCTGGCCGTTCACCTTCACCTGTCCCGCCAGAATCAGCTCCTCCGCCTTCCTTCTGGAACAGATGCCTGCATGGCTCAATATTTTCTGCAAACGTTCTTTCAAAATAGTTCTCCTTCATCCGGCTTTCCGGACCAGCGGGTCTTCAGCTCGCTAACATCATTGAGGCCCGTAGCCTGCAGGAAACGGCGGGTAGTGCCATAGAGAATGGGCCGTCCCGGCACATCCAGCCGGCCCCTTTCCTCCACCAGGTCCTTTTCCATTAAAAGGGAAATCACCCGTCCTGCAGATACGCCTCGTATCTTCTCTATTTCCGCCCTCGTCACCGGCTCCCGAAGGGCAATCACCGCCAGTGTCTCCAGCGCCGCCGGTGAAAGGGGCGCCTGTTTCCCCAGAAGGGACGACAGCCACCGGTCATACTCCTTCTTCGTGGCCAGGGCATAGCCTGCCCCCGTATGGTGCAGGGTAATCCCCGAATCCTCCCGGTCATAACGGGCCTTCAGATAGTCCAGCCCCTTTTCCACGCTGAGCGTATCCTCCCCCAGCGCCTTAGCCAGCTCCTTCAGCGAAGCCGGCGTTCCCCGGGCAAAGAGAAAGGCCTCTATCAGGGGCGAAAGCGCCGCCGCACCTTTCATAAACTGCCTCCTTCTATCACAAGACCCTCCGCCGAATCCACTACCCTTGCCTTACCCAGCCGTATAAGCTCAAGAAGGGCCAGGAAAGCCACCGCCAGACGGAGCTTCGTCCTCATTTTCTTCAAATAATCAGTCATAACGACGGATGACCGCATTCGCAGCGTCCTCTTCCATCCGTCCATTTCCGCATCCAGCGACACTTCCTCCGAAGGAAGAATCCGCTCCTCCTCCTCCTCTTCCTCCAGCGAATCATAGAGAGAAAGGAACGCCGCCTGCAGGCGGGAAAGGGAAATCTTTCCCTGGAAAACAGAACTCCGGAACACCTCCGGCTCCCTGCCCCGATAGGGACTTTCCTCCTCCATGAGAGCCTCAATCCGGGCCTTCACTTCCTTCATCCGCTTGAACTCCTCCAGCGACCGGGAAAGCTCCTGCCGGGGATCCTCGGACTCATCGGTCTCCTCCCGCCTCTTTTCAGGAAGGAGCATGCGGGACTTGATGAGAATCAACGTGGAAGCCATGGCAAAAAAACTGCTTCCCAAATCCAGATTAAACTGCCTGGCCGATTCCAGATACGCCAAGTACTGGTCCGTAATCAGATGGATAGGAATATCGTGGATATCTATCCTGTTCTTCGTCACCAGATGCAGAAGCAGGTCCAGGGGCCCTTCAAAAAGAGGAATATTCACTTGGTAATTTTCTGCAGCCGTTTCTCCCATAGCTTTCCTTTACATGTACATGGTATTCGCTGATAGGGCACACTCACCCATCATGCTCTATACATAGTACCACACATGGGGAGGGAATGAAATAATATAAAAAGCGAAGCCCTTCATGGACACGGACGCAGGCCGTGAGGGTTGATGGGCCTTCGGCCCGAAGGTTCTGTGGTGGGCGCCATTTCATTCGTGTAAGGCGCCTCTTATGATAAAACCAGACAACCGCGCCTTTGGCGCGAAGAGAAAACAAGCAAACCGGGCTGGCGCCCATCGGAAATGCACCCCTTCTGCCTACGGCACCTCCCCCGGAGGGGGAAGTCTGCTCTATGCTATTCTTTAGCTTCATATGCGATGAACAGCCTTAAGTAGATTAGCCACCTCCGGTGGCTCTCCCCCTTTGGTGCCTGCGGCACCACCTTTCTCCACGGGAAAGCGTCTCACACGATTCTCAGGTCGCTAACGCTCTCCTACGAATCGTGTTCGCTTGCCACCCCTGACGGGGGCACAATAAAGCTCCGCGAAGCAATCATCTCATAAGCACCTCAAAGCATAGTGCCGCTCGAATCTCCCCCTCCGGGGGAGACGCCGCCGCAGGCGGCAGAAGGGGTGCATTTCCATCACGCCGGAGGCGTGGTTGGCTTGTTTTCCTCCGGGCGAAGCCCGGTTGTAAAGGTTTTATCCAAACTGGCGCCCCTTCTTTCTGAAGGCGCCTACCAAGGCCTTTGCCCCCTGAGCGGCAGCGACGCAACCTTTGGCCCGTGCGGCAGCACAGGGCCATAAGCCCCTCTGTGCCGAAGGCGCAGGCCCCTACAGGAATACAGCCACCTGCTGTACGCCAAAAGGAACCTTCACCGGTTTCTGATGTAATTGACTAATGAGCTTTCTGTTCACCTTTATAAAGCCACGAAAAAAGCCCCTCGAAAGAGAGGCTCTTTTAGTATTTATCAAACTATGACATGATTACACTTACTCATGCATCCCAGCCAAGATTCATGGATGCCACCCTGCCGTTTCTCATGTGGAATACAAGGTTTACGCCGCTGTTCGTTTTATAGTAAAGTGCATCGCCGTAATGAATATCCGGTTCCCCATAGGTACCAATCACTTCGCTTCTGGTGGAGCCTACATGAATGCCGCTGGGTGTAGAGAATCCATTGTTTGCCGTAATATGGATCATAGTTACACGGAATGGACGGCCGGAATCTCTGACACAGTTCATGGTTACCGAGTCCCCATAGCCGATTATCTGCGCTTCTGCATGCGGTCCCCAAGCAGCTGCCCAGGTCACCTTGCCTTCTTTCGGTGCCCCATAGATGGCAATGACCTCTCCTTTGGTCATTCCCGGCACAATGCCTCCCAGGGCGCCTTCATCATCGGGCACACGGGCCATGGCAATGGTTCCGGTGCATAAAGCAGCAGCGGTCAGCAATAAAATTTTCTTCATCTTCATGAGTACCCTCCCTGAAATAGATTTTCCAGAACTGGCAAACCCATTTATTCATATCGAATGGCATTGTCCCTGATTGTATTGATAATATGTATGAGATCACGCATATCTTCGGTGCTGAAAATAGACATGGCATCATAGGGCTTGTCAAAGGGCGCATTGAAAATCGTCATGGGGCTGTCCATATAGCCATTGACCGATATGTAATTGATTACATTCCGAATAAACGCAATCTGTTTATCATTCAGGGCATTGTCATTGATAAACTGTGAAAACGCCTTTTCCGCCGCCTTTTTATCCATCTTGGCAATGCGGCGGACCGTAAGCCCAAAGGGCTGATTTTGGAAATAATACTGATAATCCTCTTTTGACCCTAATTCACTGGTAAAGATTTTCTCCAGATCCTTGTAATCCTTAGCCGTTAACGGCTCATTGTGCACCAATTTCCTGACCGCCGGAACATCATCCACATGCTGCAGGAAATAATGATTCACCTTTTCCTTATAGCTCTCAAAGGTTTCCGGCTCCAGGGTATCTCCTTCCTTTTCAGAAATGACAAAATCCTTCAGCCCTGTTTCTACGATGAGTTCATGTTTAAATTGGATAAACTGGATGAGGCTCCTGAGCTCCACCCGCACCCTTTCAAAGTCAAGTACATCTGCATCGGTCCAGAAAGAAGCCGACTCCACTTCTTGAATCAAGGGGAGCTTTTTTCTCACTGCGTCAATGCTGATTTTCTTCTCCAACTGCCTTGCCGTTTCAATCAGCTGTTTTTTGGACTTTCTGAAAGATCCCAGACCTTCCATATGGGCCAGCATGAGGCCATACATGAGATTATCGAAACGTTTCGCCGATTCATCCTTTTCCATATCAGACACCAGAGGCGCTATTTCCTTATTCAGTTCACCGCAGTCCCCTTCACTGAGAGCGCGGAACGCCGCCTTGTTCTTATATTTTTCCACATACCGGAGGTGCAGTTTCACGGAGAAAAGGGATGGATTCAGCTCGACTACCTGCTTATGGCAAGTTTCCACAAGAGAGCGGCGCCAATCCTGGTACTTCTCGTCCGCATAGGCTGCCTGCTGCAGATCCTTGACCAGACGGATTCTCTTGATGAAAATATTTTCTGAAAGCGTTCTCGTCTCCCCATCGCCTATGAAATTCATATGCTGGCGGAAATACTCAAAGTTGCCGCAGTAATCAAAAATCAGGAAATACTTCTTGCCCCTGTACTCCCCATTTCTCATATCCACGCATTCCAAATCAGGGCAGAGTCTTGTCCCCCGACCGATCATCTGCCAGAACTTTGTCTTTGAACGCACCTTTTTGAAGAAAACCAGATTCAAACACTCCGGCACATCTATGCCCGTATCCAGCATATCCACCGAAACAGCAATGACCGGATCCTTTTCCGGATTTTTGAAATCATCAATCACCGTTTCCACATAGCTGTCTCCACAGACTACCCGCTGCGCAAAGGTACCCTTATATTTAGGGTAAAGTGCATTAAACCGCTGGATAATAAATTCTGCATGCTTTTTGTTTTCAGCAAAAATAATGGTTTTCCCCAGACGTTCGCCGCCCTTTGTCTTAATGCCCCGTTCCATCAAGTCCTGAAGCACATGATCCACCGTATTGGCGTTAAACACAAATTTATCCATTTTCGGCGAAGGAATATAATCGGGCATAGACCCGTCATCCTCGGTGAAATCATCCTCATACCGTTTCTTATCCTCTTCTGAAAGGTCATCATAGGTAATGCCCTCTTCCAGAAACTTTGTTTTCACCTCATAGTTATAATAGGGCACCAGATATTTTTCGCTGATTGCTTGGTTGTAGTCATAGGCATAGGTAGGGATGCCCTGCTGCATATCAAAGAAATCATAGGTATTCCGATCCACATCGGTTTTCGGCGTAGCAGTTAATCCCACAAGTATGGCGTCAAAATAGTCAAAAATAGCCTTATATTTCTTGAAAATACTCCGATGGCTTTCATCAATGATAATCAGGTCAAAATGGGCAGGCGTAAAAAGCCGGTTCCCATCGTCTCTCTTCGTATCATCAATAGAATTCAGTATAGTCGGATAGGTAGAAAAAACAATCCGCGCATTCTTATCGTCCTTATTACTGCACAGATTGCAGAGAGACATCCGGGGCAGATATTCCTTGAAAGAATCCTTTGCCTGCTTCACCAGCGCCGTGCGGTCTGCCAGGAAAAGTACATTGGTAATATATCCTCCCTTGGACAGCACATCCACCAGACTGGCCGCCGTGCGGGTTTTGCCTGTTCCCGTAGCCATGACCAGAAGATTCTTCCGTCCCCCTTCCTCTATATGGGCGCACACAGCCCGGATAGCTTCCTTCTGATACACACGGTTCGTAATTTCATCGGAAATAGGAATGGACGTCAAGGCAGGATGGATGTCCATCCTCCTATCCATCAGTCTTTCTAGATCCTCCCTGCTGAAAATCCCGCTTACCTGCCGCTGCGGACCTGTCTTGTCATCCCAGAAATAGGTTTCAAAGCCATTGGTATTGAAAATCATGGGGCGGCGGCCAAACCGTCTTTCCAGACAGTCCGCATACAGCACCGCCTGCTTCCTGCCCACGTTGGGATCCCGGCTTGTCTTCTTGGCTTCCACCACCGCCAGTGGAAGGCCATTCCTGCCGAAGAGTACATAATCCACATACCCCGTCTGCCCGGGCACGCCGGCCATGCCATCCACTTCATATTCTTCCACCACATTCTGGGAAGGGCCGTCAAAAATCCACCCCTCCATCTTCATATCCACATCAATATAAATCTTGCGGGTCTTAAATTCAGAAATGGTTTCCGGATTGAAATGACGCTCTTTCTTATTCTTTTCCTTCTCGGCGGTCAGTCTTTCTGACAGCGCCCGCACCTGGTCATAGAGCTTCTTATTTTCCTCTTCCTTTTCCTTGAGAAGGCCAGCCTGTTCCTTAATCCGCTTTTCATCCAGCGACACCCGGCTCTGGGGGATGAGAGATTCCCTAAAGAAATGCTCCTTATAATCACTGCCATAGCAGTAATCAATCCATTCAATGAATTCAAAAAGCCCGCGAAGAGACACCACCGCATCAGCGGCGGTGATATTTCTTGCCGTATGCACAGCCAGATTCCCCAGCTTCACAATCAACGGCAGCTTCTTCCACGTATCATATTCCATGGCATAGCGGAAATCGGGCTCATGAATCAGGGACTGCAGATTATCCTTGAAAGGAAGCGTCATGGTCCTGTCTGCCGCATAGACCCACTTCACCGCCAATTCCAGCGCCTTGCGGCAGCCAATGGCACACATGGCCGGAGAAGTGGCATAGACCCTCTCAGCCTCCATGGCCGCCGGAGCAAACGCTTCATATTCCTTTTTCCCACGTAAGAAATCAAAGTTTCCCATGAGCAATCACCCGCAAAGATAGTAAATTACCATAGAATCATTCACTGATTATATATTACAACATATGAGACACATCTTCCAATAAATGAAGAGAAATGGTCCCGCGATATTTCGATTTGTCGACTTGGTTTACAAAGTCTGCAAATTGATTTTGAATTGATAGCTCAGGATTCATTACTTTAATCTTTCTAATTTTCAGGATGCCAAATGCAGATTGTGAAGTTGAATGTTTCGCTTTATCAAATTGACTTTCTACATATGGCGACTCTAATGAATATTTTAAAAAGCAAGGTTGAACTTTAGACTTATTTGGCTGAATAAGAATAACATTTGCTGATAATGTATATGTCTCATATGTCGGCAGAAATACTGGATATCCTATTGTCCCTATTTTACCAATCATCATATCCCCATTATGAATTTGGTACCTTGTTTTGTGTTCTTGTAAAACTTTAACATTTACTTTTCTTGCTTTTTCAAAATCAATTTTACCAGTATTATAATCGCAATCTTTAATGCTTATATATGGAATTCCATTCTTATCGATAGGCGGAGTCCTATGACTGGGTTGTGGATCAATCGCATCCGCTACCATACATAAATTATGTATCGGCCATTTAGCATTACCCGCAAGTGGGTCCCCAAACAACTCTAAAAACCGGGAGCGAATGATATCGTCTAAGTAGCGGTATTGCCTCTTTTTCAAAGCAATTAGTTCAGTAATCTTCTGAAGCTGCTTTGCAATATGTATTTGCTCATCGTATGCAGGAAATGGAATAGTTATGTCCTCTACAATACCTTTAGAAATTTCTTTAAATGTAGCTCCCCTGCCAAGTGAGTTGAGGTATTCAGTCTTAGATTTCAGAAAATAATATAGATAAAGATTATAGATGGAATCTGAGCAAATTAAATTTTTGAATCCCTGGTTGCAATACATATCACATCCCGCAATAGCGACTTTCCCGATAGGCGCACGTGAAGATAGCAGCACTGTTCCTTTAGGAAATGGTTTCAATCCTGTTGCCTTTACTGCTTCATCCGTAATATGTCTTTCAGAATCAGACACGATAAAACTATCTTCCGTTAATTCTGCTGGGGTTATCCAAACGTGCGTACCATTCCAATATCTCTTTTCTGTACTTTTGGGAGTCGTTCCTGATACAACAACGCATACATCTTTTATTTTTGTAGTATTCATGCTATATTCATCTCCTGGTCTAAAAAGTCTCCTTGTGTAAACCGGGATTTGAAATTTTCAGGCTATATATTTCTGGTGGGACACCTTCACATTCTTCTGGTTAATCATGGCATACTGCATGGTGGTATCTATCTGTGTATGCCCCAGCAGCCGCTGTACCTGTTCTATGGGCATGCCCTTATCAATGGCTCTGGTAGCCAGAGTTCGTCTAAATTTGTGGGGATGGACCTTGGGAATCCCTAGTTCCCGCCCCAGGCTCCGCAGCCTGATTTCCACGCCGCTGATCTGCAGCCGATTATAGGGCTTCAGCAGGGACACGAAAAGGGCCGGATTATCATCGGTTCTGGAATCCAGGTAGTTCTTCAGGTGGATTTTCGTGCGGGCATCAAAATAGACCGGCCTTTCCTTGCTTCCCTTACCGAATACGATGCATTCCCTGTTATCGAAGTCGATATCCTCCCGATTGAGCCTTACCAGTTCTCCCACGCGCATACCCGACGAAGCAAGGAGGTCAATAATGGCAAGGTCCCGCAGACAGTGACATTCGTCCCTCATACGCTCCATGGCTTCATCAGAGTAGGTTTCTTTCACCGTCTTATCTACCTTGATTTTATGAATCCGACGCACCGGATTTTTCAAAATATAACTTTCCTCTTCCAGCCACGTAAAAAAGCTGGACAATATGCGCCTGATATTATCCAGATTCGATTTGCTGCACTTTGTCCTGTCCGCATAGGCCGATAGATAGGACCGGATATGCTCTGTTTTCATATGAAGCACCGATACCGGAACCATGCTGAAAAGTTTAAGAAGAACCGATTGATAATAATTCAGGGTCTTCACACTGCACCCTTCCACCCGTTTCGCCGACATGAATTTAGAAAGGAGACTCCCATTCGTCTCCACCGGTTTAGGCAGCTTAGAGCTGTCTGTCACGATTTCCACATCATGCATGCAGTAATGCAGTGTATCCTTCAGCTTTTCCATCTGTGCATTGTCCAGGTACGGCAGCATCTGCTGCATAATGGTTTCAATCAATTCTTCTTTCATGGTATCCCGCCTTTTTTAACTTAGGATAACAAAAAATCCACCGCCGACCAACTGCCGGGATGGATTTTCTATGCAATTCAGCCAAAATATGTCTGCATCAGCGATTTTTTCAACGTTTCCAACTCATCCAGACTCCTTTGGACTGCCATTTTCGATTTGTCGACTTGGTTTACAAAGTCTGCAAATTGATTTTGAATTGATAGCTCAGGATTCATTACTTTAATCTTTCTAATTTTCAGGATGCCAAATGCAGATTGTGAAGTTGAATGTTTCGCTTTATCAAATTGACTTTCTACATATGGCGACTCTAATGAATATTTTAAAAAGCAAGGTTGAACTTTAGACTTATTTGGCTGAATAAGAATAACATTTGCTGATAATGTATATGTCTCATATGTCGGCAGAAATACTGGATATCCTATTGTCCCTATTTTACCAATCATCATATCCCCATTATGAATTTGGTACCTTGTTTTGTGTTCTTGTAAAACTTTAACATTTACTTTTCTTGCTTTTTCAAAATCAATTTTACCAGTATTATAATCGCAATCTTTAATGCTTATATATGGAATTCCATTCTTATCGATAGGCGGAGTCCTATGACTGGGTTGTGGATCAATCGCATCCGCTACCATACATAAATTATGTATCGGCCATTTAGCATTACCCGCAAGTGGGTCCCCAAACAACTCTAAAAACCGGGAGCGAATGATATCGTCTAAGTAGCGGTATTGCCTCTTTTTCAAAGCAATTAGTTCAGTAATCTTCTGAAGCTGCTTTGCAATATGTATTTGCTCATCGTATGCAGGAAATGGAATAGTTATGTCCTCTACAATACCTTTAGAAATTTCTTTAAATGTAGCTCCCCTGCCAAGTGAGTTGAGGTATTCAGTCTTAGATTTCAGAAAATAATATAGATAAAGATTATAGATGGAATCTGAGCAAATTAAATTTTTGAATCCCTGGTTGCAATACATATCACATCCCGCAATAGCGACTTTCCCGATAGGCGCACGTGAAGATAGCAGCACTGTTCCTTTAGGAAATGGTTTCAATCCTGTTGCCTTTACTGCTTCATCCGTAATATGTCTTTCAGAATCAGACACGATAAAACTATCTTCCGTTAATTCTGCTGGGGTTATCCAAACGTGCGTACCATTCCAATATCTCTTTTCTGTACTTTTGGGAGTCGTTCCTGATACAACAACGCATACATCTTTTATTTTTGTAGTATTCATGCTATATTCATCTCCTGGTCTAAAAAGTCTCCTTGTGTAAACCGGGATTTGAAATTTTCAGGCTATATATTTCTGGTGGGACACCTTCACATTCTTCTGGTTAATCATGGCATACTGCATGGTGGTATCTATCTGTGTATGCCCCAGCAGCCGCTGTACCTGTTCTATGGGCATGCCCTTATCAATGGCTCTGGTAGCCAGAGTTCGTCTAAATTTGTGGGGATGGACCTTGGGAATCCCTAGTTCCCGCCCCAGGCTCCGCAGCCTGATTTCCACGCCGCTGATCTGCAGCCGATTATAGGGCTTCAGCAGGGACACGAAAAGGGCCGGATTATCATCGGTTCTGGAATCCAGGTAGTTCTTCAGGTGGATTTTCGTGCGGGCATCAAAATAGACCGGCCTTTCCTTGCTTCCCTTACCGAATACGATGCATTCCCTGTTATCGAAGTCGATATCCTCCCGATTGAGCCTTACCAGTTCTCCCACGCGCATACCCGACGAAGCAAGGAGGTCAATAATGGCAAGGTCCCGCAGACAGTGACATTCGTCCCTCATACGCTCCATGGCTTCATCAGAGTAGGTTTCTTTCACCGTCTTATCTACCTTGATTTTATGAATCCGACGCACCGGATTTTTCAAAATATAACTTTCCTCTTCCAGCCACGTAAAAAAGCTGGACAATATGCGCCTGATATTATCCAGATTCGATTTGCTGCACTTTGTCCTGTCCGCATAGGCCGATAGATAGGACCGGATATGCTCTGTTTTCATATGAAGCACCGATACCGGAACCATGCTGAAAAGTTTAAGAAGAACCGATTGATAATAATTCAGGGTCTTCACACTGCACCCTTCCACCCGTTTCGCCGACATGAATTTAGAAAGGAGACTCCCATTCGTCTCCACCGGTTTAGGCAGCTTAGAGCTGTCTGTCACGATTTCCACATCATGCATGCAGTAATGCAGTGTATCCTTCAGCTTTTCCATCTGTGCATTGTCCAGGTACGGCAGCATCTGCTGCATAATGGTTTCAATCAATTCTTCTTTCATGGTATCCCGCCTTTTTTAACTTAGGATAACAAAAAATCCACCGCCGACCAACTGCCGGGATGGATTTTCTATGCAATTCAGCCAAAATATGTCTGCATCAGCGATTTTTTCAACGTTTCCAACTCATCCAGACTCCTTTGGACTGCCATTTTCGATTTGTCTATCTCCTTCAAAAAATTAGAAAATTTTTGTTGTACTGCTAATGGAGGAACTAAAACAGTAAATTGTCCAATCAACTTAATATTTAATCCACCACGTCCAGATGAACCATTTGAAATATTTCTAAGATTATTGTATTGAAATTGCAAGTAAGTGAATAAATAATCAGTATCAACAGTTCCATCAGTGATTATAGAACAAAGTGACTGGTTAGTACATAAAGGTATTTCCGCGACAGCTACTGTACCTCTGGTTCTCCCTTGACCAGCCATGGCAATAACAACCGTATGTGCAGGAATCATTTTAGTACTGCAGCTATCATATCCTATCTGTGAAATTCTTTTTTCTGTTTCCCATATTCTTTTATAATTTACTTCGCCGGAGTTCATCCAGGGAATTATACCATTGCTCCAATACTCCTTTCTTTTTGTACTTGGTGTTGCACCAGCAATACACTTAGCAAACTCATTGATTCTCTTATAAGGAAATCCTTTAGGATTGCTTTGAGAATCGCCAAACATCTCTATAAACCGGGATTTGACAAGCTTATCCAGTAAGCTAAGCTCTTTTTTCCTATTATTTATAAGAGTACTAACCATAGCAATACGTTTGACGATTTTCAATTGTTCATTGTATGCCAAGATTGGAATTTTAATGTTTTTCATTGCAGCTTGCGTTAATTTTTGCCTGGTCGCACCATTTACCAAACCTTTTGTATCATAATACATTAAAGAATAACATAAGTAATCAACATTTAAGCCTTCCCGGGGTTTAAGTACATGAGCATGATTATTTACCCAGCATTTTCCTGAGACGCGATAAGCTATCGGTTTATCTTTTGAGCCAAAGTTTCCTCCATCTTCTGCAAGTAAAACAAGATCATCATCAAATATGTAATCATTGACATAATCTTGAATACCATTGGCTCCATAATAGGGATATGGCCCATGAATTCTTTTATTGCTTGTAACTGGGACTCTCTTTGAATCAAGCAAATCGCATACTTCTAATAATGGTTTTCGGCAAGTATCCACCATACTACTCTTACCTCTCTGAACATTTCTGCTATTACAAATGGGTAATTTATTTTCTGAGTAATGCTTCCAATTCATCCAACCCCTGGTCGATTTCTTTTTCCAAGCTCCGCAGCTCTTTCAGAATCTCAGAGGTAGGCGGATACTTCACCGGCACATACTCGATTTCCTTATATTTGTTGATGGACAGATCATAGTCATTATCCACGATCTCCTGTTTCGGCACGAAGAAGCTCTGCTCTGTCCGCTTTCTTTCCGTTTCCTTATCCAAATGAAGGAATCTTTCAATAATATCGGGGATATCGTTTTCCTTCACCGGATTTCTTTTATCGTCCAGGGAGAAGCCGTCTGCTTTCATATCGTAGAACCAGACCTTTTCCGTACCACCGGCGCCTGTTTTTGTAAAAACAAGGATAGCCGTAGAAACGCCGGCATAGGGCTTGAACACCCCTGATGGCATGGAAATGACAGCGCGAAGCTGATGATTTTCCACCAGTTCTTTGCGAATGGCTTTATGGGCCTTGCTGCTGCCGAAAAGGACCCCATCCGGCACAATGCAGGCGCAGCGTCCCCCTTTCTTCAGCATGCGAAGGAAGAGAGCCAGGAAAAGAAGCTCCGTTTTCTTTGTATTGGTGACCGCCTTCAAATCATCGTTGATGCTTTCCGCATTGATGGACCCTTTAAATGGAGGATTGGCCAGGCAGACCGTGAAGGCATCCTTGATTTCATTCTGCTTGGACAGACTGTCCTTATACTCGATATCAGGGTGGGTGATGGAATGGAGCATAAGGTTCATGGCGGAAATACGAAGCATGGTATGGTCCATATCAAATCCCGTAAACATGGGCCCCTCAAAATGGTCCCACTCCTCCCGCGTCATCTGATCTCCATAATGGGTTCTCACATATTCGGCGGCGGAAATGAGAAAACCCGCTGTGCCGCAGGCAGGGTCACAGACGGTGTCTTCCGGCGCAGGCTGAATCAATGCCACCATCATGTCGCGGATATGCTTAGGCGTCCGGAACTGCCCGTTTCGTCCGGAAGTCTGCAGCTTGCCCAGCATATATTCATACAGGTCCCCCTGCATATCCTTATTTTCCAAATCATTGGTATACAAATCTTCCATACCCGTAATAATCTGCTCCAACATCTGCGCCGTAGGAATGAGAAAGGCCGCATCTGCCATAAACTTGGAAAAGGCAGTATCCGGAGAATCCTCATCGCCCTTCCTGTCTGCAATGGGTATCATTTTGCCGCTGCTGTCGAAATCGGGAAGCTGCCCATACTTCATGCTTTTAATGGCAGGAAATACGAAAGTGCTGACAATATGGAAAATTTCATCGGCATCCTTATTCTTAAAATAGCTCCAGCGCATAGCCTGTCCCACCGGAGAGGAAGGAAATATATGAGGCACCTTCATTCCTGTCAGAGCCTCCATCTTCTCATTTCTGATTTCCTTCACATCCAGGGAACGGATAAACATCAGATAAGTAAGCTGTTCGATAACTGTCAGGGGATTCGTAATCCCGCCGGCCGAAATGTTGGTCCAAATCTGGTCTACCTTATTTTTGACTGCGCCTGTAATCATATAAACCTCCATGAATCGATACTATTTCTTCTATTGTACAAGTTTCATAAAAAAATAGCTATCAAATATGCAAATCAGCATATCGACAGCTCGAGTCATTTCCCACCACGCCAAAAACAGAAAAGCCTATCAGGGGAGTCTCCAGGTAAGTTCAACCAGTAGATACGGCGTCCGCGCCTTGGCCTTCCCACATACATGGGTGCTGCTCGATACTTGTCGCTAAAGAGAGGAAAGTCCTGCGAGCGCTCTTCCTTATTGCTTTTCTGTTTTTTGTATTGCATTGTCTTCTGCCTATCATCGGCCGATTGTAGAAGAAGGGAGGATTGAAAAGTGGAATTCCCTGATGATTCTTCATTCCCCTGCCCTTCTCTTTACCGCGGATGTGGAGGATGGCCGTTTGGAAATCGGATTCATCGTCTCATGAGGTCTTTTCATTCCTCTATTATTAATATCGCAAAAGATTCGATTTCTAGACCCCTTGAAAGAAAAAAATTTTGAAAATTTATTTCTGTGTTCCTCAGTGCTTCCCTGGAAATGACAGAATCCTGATGGTGCTATCTGCACATCAAAGTAAAATTTTTAAGGAAGGTTGTGAAAAAGGGGTGCTTATGCAATATAAATGTATGGAGAAGGAAATCCGGAAACTCCATGGAAGGATTCTCTGTCCCATCTGTCATGTATATCGCGAATATTCCGGCCGGAATGCAGCTTTGACAGAAAGGACGCCATGAATCCCTGTACAGGCTCCTGATTTTCCTCCCTGATTTTCCCGGGAAAATCGGAACGAATTCTGCAGATTCGTAAAAAGCAAGACAATCAAATAAAAACACGGATACCATCCCTTGCAGCATGAGCCCGCATTCCCGGACGACAAGTTCAAGGCGGCTGCAGGACTTTCCTGTATGCTCAGCGTTGACGCCTGATTCTGAGAGGCCCGCAATACTGTCTGGCAGGGATTTGTATTCGTGTTTTTGTGCTGTCATCTTTCCATACGCAAAAAAGGCATGAAGAAATGATTGATATTTCTTCATGCCTTTTTTCCACTGTAAAAACTCCTGATTGGTCCCATGCCGCTACACGGTAGGGCTCAGGCGTTCTGCTTCGATGAATCGGCCAGGGGCAGCCGCCTAAGCGGAATGTCTGTGTCGTCAAGGAAGAACAGGTATAGCCATAGTTGCCACCGTCATGTCTGGCAGGTCATGCCTCAGGAGTTTTTATGGAGTTTTCGGCGCGCCGGAGAGGTGAAATTCATGAAGGCGTCAGGTCCTTCCTCCCTGCTTCCATGGATTGTGCACCGCGGGGATTGGAAGAGCCTTCGCCAGGCCTTTTCGCCTCTCTGGTCATATAGTCCGGCAGAGAGGACATATGTATCAGGTATAAAAAAGGCGCGGCTTCGCCGCAGGTTATGGCCGCCTGTCGGCGGCAGGTTGTGTAGAAGGGTTATGAAGGAAAAGGTACAGAGAGTTGTGGTATCGCCGCCTTTGGCGGCGATGAGTATATAGCCTGCGTTACGGGATTTCCTTCCCGCCTCCCACTCGTCATTCTGAGCCTCCGGCGAAGAATCTTGGTACGTGCCGCTTATGAGACAAATGCTATTAAATACCAGTCGGCGGGAAGGCTGCCGATTGACAGTCAGCCCAAAATCTTTCGATGTTCCTCAGCCCTATCGCCCAGCTCCATTCCGGTGGGGCAAACAAAAGGAAGGTCTTTTATGGGCAGGCTAAGGGAGGGCTTTGCCCGATTTGACAATCCTATGCAGGATTACCAGCTGGGGAAGGAGCCTGACAGTTCGACAGGTGCCGTAGTGCCTCCTTCATAAAAACAGACTCCGCGAATAAATCAGTGCTTCCTTAGCAGCCGGCAAAATTGATATAATATTTCCTGATAAGGAGACTTCATATGAAAAAAGATAAGAATAGAATAAAATCTCTTCCCCCCTTTACTGCCGCCCTCCTGGCAGAGGCAGGAAAAAAGCGCTGTGATTTTGACACCCCCGGCCACCACAGCGGAAGCTTTTTCAATCTCACCGATGAAGGAAAAATCTTCACCACTGCCCTTGGCGAAGGCATGTTCAAAGCGGATATTTCCGATTCCTCTTCCGCCATCGGCGACCCTTCGTCCCATGAAGGGGTATCGGGCGAAGCGGAGCGCCTGGCCGCCTCGGTGTGGGGAAGTGATGACTGTTTCTTTGTGCTGGGCGGTACTTCCACGTCCAACCGGATCTGTGCCAATGCCCTTCTTTCTCCGGGGGACCTGGTGCTTTTTGACAGGAACAACCATAAGTCTACCTGGCAGGGGGCACTGCTTGAGGCAGGGGCGCTGCCGGTGTATCTATCGTCCTGCCGCAATGATTCCGGCGTCATCGGGCCCATTCTGCCCAAGTCCCTGGAGGAGGATCATCTGCGGGATGAAATCCGTAAGGTCCATCCGGAGCTTTCCGAAAAGGAGCGGCCCTTCCGGCTGGCCTGCCTGCAGATATGCACCTACGACGGCCTTTTTTCCAATGTGCGGCAGGTCCTTGAGAAAATCGGCCACCTGTGCGAATACATCCTCTTTGACGATGCCTGGGGAGGCTATGAAAATTTCATTCCCCTCCTGAAGGACGCCGCAGTCCTTACTTTTCCGCTGCCGGAAGAGGCGCCGGGCATTCTTGTGACCCAGTCTGTGCACAAGCAGCTCGCCGGTTTTTCCATGACTTCCCAGATTCATAAAAAGGACAGCCACATCAGGAATAAACCCTATTACCTTCCCTATGATGTACTGAATGACACCTTCCTTATGCATATTTCCACGTCCCCCTACTATCCCCTTCTGGCGGGGCTGGAAATGAACGCTTTCATCCATGAGAAACGGGGCGAAGCCCTTTGGAAGGAGGCCTTCCGCTCCGCCGTCGGTCTGAAGAAGGCCATTTTGAAGGAAACCAGCCTCTTTCCGCCTTTCCTGCCGCCTCTGGTGCATGGAAGGAAATGGGAATCGGAGAAGACGTCTTCTATCATGGAAGATGCTGCCTTTTTCACCCTGTCCCCTGAGGAGTCATGGCACGGCTTTGACGGCCCTGCCGCCGCCTCTTCCCTGCTGGATCCCTGCAAGGTCCTCCTCACCACCGGCAGCTTTTCGGAAAAGCGGGAGCATTCCATTCCGGCGCCCCTTCTTTCGGCCTATCTGGAAAGCCGGGGGATTACTCCGGAGAAATCCGATTTCTACACCCTCCTCTTCCTGGTGGAACCGGGGGACAGCCGGAAAAAACACAAATATCTTCTCCGCTGCCTCAAGGAGTTTGAAAAGGCCTATTTCCAAAACATCCCGATGGAGCGCTTCATGCCCTCCATCAAAACTCTTCCCGGCGAAGGGCTCAGGGATTTCTGCCGCTGTTTCCATGATTTCCTCTTCTCCCATCACGCCGGCGAGCTGCAGCAGTGTCTTTTCAGGGAGGAGGATTTCCCGCCCCGCGGTCTTTCCCCCAGGGAGGCCCATGTCCGTTTCATCAGGGGAGAGAGAAAAAAGCTGCCCCTGGAGGATGCGAAGGGCCACATTTCCCTGGAAAATATCCTTCCCTACCCGCCGGGCATCTGCGCCCTTACCGCCGGTGAGGCGTGGACAGAGAAGGTGCTTTCCTACTTCCTCTTCCTGGAGGCCTGCGGCAGGGAATTCCCCGATTTCATGCCTGAAATCATCGGCGTCCACCACGATGAGAAGGGGCGGCCCTATGTGTGGGTTTACCCGGATAAGCTCTGATGCATTCATAGAGTCTCCCTTCATAAGAAGGAACGCGGCCATGATTGAAGCAATGCTTACCCCGAGTAAAAAATTTCACCTATCCCCTTGACAAAAAGCGCTGCAGGATATAATCTTCTAATCAAGAAACCGTTGAAGCGGAGATCAAAGCAGGAAATGCGCCCAAAGAGAGTCCTACCCGGTGAGAATGGATGGAAAGGCAGCCTGCCAAATGGACCGCTGAGGGTGCGGCGAAATGGATGACAGAGTATACCGCAACGCAGGGCACGCGTTAGCTGCCGGAGATATGTTGGTATCTCGCAAAGAGCACGATATCGTGAAACAAGGTGGCACCGCGGATTGAATCCGTCCTTGGCAGAGTTATTCCTGCCATGGACGGATTTTTTTACGTCCAGGCAGATAAGGAGGTCATTATGTATCCAACATTAGAGGAAGTCAAAGCAATCAGCAAATCCGGTGATTACAGAAGAATTCCCGTCTGCCGCGAAATCATGGCGGACCGTTTCACCACCATCGAAGTCATGCGGACCCTCCGCGCCGCCAGCCATCACTGCTTCATGCTGGAAAGCGCGGAAAATAACCAGCCCTGGAGCCGCTACTCCTTCCTGGGCTATGATCCCACCCTGGAGCTCACCTGCCTGAACGGCCATCTCACCATCACCAAAGGCGCAGAGGGAGAGCATCCGGAAATCATCCGGAAAGAAGTCACCCATCCCGGCGAGGAAATCCGAAAAATCCTTGCCGCCTATAAGAGCCCGAAGCTGGAGGGCCTTCCGCCCTTTACCGGGGGCCTGGTGGGCTATTTCTCCTACGACTACATCAAGTATGCAGAGCCCACCCTGAAGCTCCGTCACGAGGACAACGCCGATTTCAACGATGTGGACCTCATGCTCTTCGACAAGCTGGTGATTTTCGACACCTACAAGCAGAAAATCATCCTGGTGGCCGGCGTTTCCACAGACCACATGGACGCCTCCTACGCCAGGGCAGAAGAAGAGCTCACGGCCATGGAGGACCTGCTGAAAAGCGGCGCCAAGGCGGTGTTCAAGCCCCTCCACCTGGAAAAAGAACTCAAGCCGGCCCATTCCATGGAAGAATACAGCGCCATGGTGGAAAACGCACGGCACCACATTTACGAAGGCGACATTTTCCAGGTGGTCCTCTCCAACCCATTGACCGCCAGAGCCACCGGCTCCATGTTTGATGTATACCGCCTGCTCCGCATGGAAAATCCCTCACCCTATATGTTCTATTTCACCAGCGACCACGTGGAAATCGCCGGCGCTTCCCCAGAAACTCTGGGCAAACTGGAAAACGGCATCCTCCACACCTATCCCCTGGCCGGCACAAGGCCAAGGGGCAAAACGGAAGAAGAAGACCGGGCGCTGGAAAAGGAACTCCTCTCCAACGAAAAGGAACTGGCAGAACATAATATGCTGGTGGACCTGGGACGCAACGACCTGGGCAAGGTGAGCCGCATCGGTTCCGTGAAGGTAGAAAAATACCTGAATATCCTCCGTTTCTCCCACGTCATGCACATCGGCTCCACTGTGGAAGGCACCCTTGCGCCGGGCAAAGACGCAGTGGATGTCATCGACGCCGTCCTCCCCGCCGGCACCCTCTCCGGCGCCCCCAAGCTCCGGGCCTGCGAAATCATCGAAGAAGAGGAATCAAGGAAGCGCGGCATCTACGGCGGAGCCATCGGCTACCTCGATTTTTCGGGAAATATGGACACCTGCATCGGCATCCGCCTGGCCTACAAGAAAAACGGAATCGTCTGCGTCCAGTCCGGTGCCGGCATCGTAGCTGACAGCGTGCCGGAAAACGAATACCACGAATGCATCAACAAGGCCAAAGCCGTAGTCAACGCCATTCAGCTGGCAGAAGGAGGACTGGACAAATGATTATTCTCATCGACAACTATGACAGCTTTTCATACAATCTATACCAGCTGGCAGGGAGCCTCTATCCCGACATCAGAGTCATCCGGAACGACGCCTTGAGCGTGGAAGAACTGGAAGAAATGAAACCGGATGCCCTCCTCATCTCCCCGGGCCCCGGACGGCCGGAAGACGCAGGCATCTGCATCGACGCCATCCGCCACTTCGGCCCCACCCTCCCCATCCTGGGCGTATGCCTGGGCCACCAGGCCATCTGCAAATGCTACGGCGCCACCGTCTCCTACACCAAAGAACTGGTCCACGGCAAAGCTTACGACGTGGACCTGGACACAGAAAGCCCCCTCTTTGCCGGCATGAGCCCTACCATCAAAGCCGCCCGCTACCACTCCCTTGCCGCCGTAGAATCCACCATGCCCACCTGCCTTAAAATCACCGCCCGCACCAAAGACGGCGAAATCATGGCCGTGGAACACAGGGACTACCCCACCTACGGCCTCCAGTTCCACCCCGAATCCATCATGACCCCGGAAGGAAGAAAAATCCTGGAAAACTTCTTCGCCATAGCGGAAAGAAGGGGGAAATAGGTTCGGAGGAAAAGGTTGACGGGCCTTCGGCCCGAAGGTTCTTAAGGTTCTAAAGTTTGACGCAGCCTGCGGCTGCGAGGGTTGTGGTGGCGGCTCTCATGGACACGCCCTTGCGGGCGTGAGGGTTCAGAAGGTTCAAAGGGTTCTTAGGTTTGACAGCGGCCTTTGGCCGCTGAGGGTTGTGGTATCGCCGCCTTTGGCGGCGATGAGTATATAGTCAGCGTTA
>ERZ791911.278-NODE-278-length-43032-cov-6.522954_pt1 | contig 43032 bp, 30 predicted proteins | sample MGYA00510142_ERZ791911 | MGnify/ENA primary metagenome ERZ791911 (study PRJEB30046, sample SAMN00792056) | human gut metagenome | study: EMG produced TPA metagenomics assembly of the A metagenome-wide association study of gut microbiota in type 2... | reverse complement strand
GTGGTAAGTTCCGGTTGACCTTACGGGCTGGAAATTACTTTGGAAGTTTTCTTTTATAAGCTGTTAAGAAGGCGGGCTCAGTGCCCGCCTTACTTTTATGCCGATAATCTGCTATGATAAATGTAAAATACAGGTTTCTGTGAAATCAAGGAGGTACCATGCAGATTTCCAGTCAATTTACCATTGCCATCCATATGCTTTCCTACATCGCCCTCTACCAGCATAAGGAAAAAGTCACCAGCGACGTGCTAGCCGCAAGCATCGAAGTGAACCCGGTCATCATCCGCCGCCTTCTCTCCCGCCTCAAAGGAGCAGGCATGATTACGGTCTACCGCGGCACCGGCGGCACCTTCCTGGCCAAAGAGCCAAAGGACATTACCCTCTTTGATGTCTATGAGACGGCGGAAAATCTGAAAGAAGAAGGCCTCTTCCACTTCCACGAACACCCCAATCCTAAATGCCCCGTAGGCAGAGACATCCACCGTGCCCTGGATGGCCGGCTTCACGAAGTCCAGAAAGCCATGGAAGAAAAACTGGCATCCTTCACCCTGGCCGACGTCATAGGGGACATAAAAGTGTGAATTTTAGTGGGCTGGGGGGAATAGTGTGCTAGTGGACTAGTGAAATAGTGTGCTAGTGTGCTAGTGTGCTAGTGGACTAGTTTGAGACACTATCGGCACGTACCAAGATTCTTCGCTGCCGCTCAGAATGACGATGGGGCGGGACGTAAATCCCGTAACATAAGGCTCCTTCCTCAGGTGGCAATCCTGCATAGGATTGCCAAGTCGGGCAAAGTTGGCCTTCAGCCTGCCCATAAAAGGGCCTTCCTTTTATTTGCCCGACCGGAATGGAGCTGCCCGATAGGGCTGAGGATAGGTCCGAATATTTGGAAGATACTTTTGTCCCAAATCAGGCCCTTTCAGGGCCTCGGCCTTTCTGCGAAAGGCCCCTATCATCCGTCGCCTACGGCGCCACCTTCTTCCAGAGGAAGAAGGCTTTCTCACTCCGCCCTGCAGTAATGGAGACATAAAGGGCAAGCACGTAACGTTTGGCTCCTTCCTCAGGAAGGAGCTGGGCGACAGCCCTGAGGATAGGTCCGAGAAACCAGGCACGTATTTCACGCCCCTATCCTCCGTCGCCTGCGGCGCCACCCCCTTCCTAAGGAAGGGGGCTATAAATTGCGGCAACAGCCGCCACCACAACCCTCAGCGGCCATAGGCCGCTGTCAAACCTCAGAACCCTAAGAACCCTCTGAACCGTCACGCCGAAGGCGTGTCCAAATGGCAATACCACCACCCTTTGAACCTTATGAACCATTTGAACCCTTTGAACCCGGCCGCGGTGAAGCCGCGGCCCTTTTGATAAAAAATTTATACCTGTTTATAGAAAAACACTATCATACTTTTTGATAAATTTTCTCAAAAAAGGTGTACAATAGAGATGCAGGAAAGCCTGCCGGTTTCTTATGATTGGCAAAAACAGTTCCCCCCAGCAAGAAAGATCTATTTTATCATCCTCCTCCAAATCCGGGAACTGTTTTTCTTTTCCCTTTTTACGGCATCCGATTTCTTGACCCAATCGGGGTTCTCCTATATAATAGAATCTGTCCATGCGAGCGTGGCGGAACTGGTAGACGCACAGGATTTAGGATCCTGCGCTTTGTGCATAAGGGTTCGAGTCCCTTCGCTCGCACCAAAAAAGCTTAGAAGCCTTTTGGCTCCTAAGCTTTTTATCTTGGAAATTTTTATTTCCTTAGAAAGTCACCGGTTTCCCGTAGTAGGCGCATTCCAGGATGCAGCCCATGGTTTCGTCGTCCACCTTCCGCGGATTTTCCGGGGTGCAGGCGTCGAGGACGGCGTTGTGGGCGATGGCGTCCTTCTTTTCCAGGTACAGTTCTTCAGGAACGCCGTAATCTTTAAGGGACAGAGGAATGTCCATCATGCGGTCTAAATGCCTGATGGCGTCTTCATAGGACAGCACCAGCTGGGCGTCGGTGTGGCCCGGAAGGCCCACCACGCGGGCCAGGTCAGCGTAGCGGCCCATGCAGGCTTTCTTATTGAACTGAATCACATAGGGCAGAAGGATGGCGTTGGCGCAGCCGTGGGGGATGTGGAACACGGCGCCGATTTTATGGGCCAGGGAGTGGGTGATGCCCAGAAGGCCGTTGGAGAAGGCCATGCCTGCCAGGCATTGGGCAATATGCATTTTGCCCCGGGCTTCCTTATCGCCGTGGTAGGATTCCAGAATATTGTCGAAAATGTCGGAAACCGCCTGTTTGGCCAGGGGGTCCGTGAAGCCATTGGCACAGGTGGAAACGTAGGCTTCCGTGGCGTGGGTGAGGGCGTCCATACCGGTGTGGGCAGTGAGCTTTTTCGGCATGGTGAGAGGTATGTCCAGGTCCAGAATAGCCAGATCCGGGGTGAGATTGAAATCGGCCAGTGGATACTTGATGCCTGTGGAATAGTCCGTAATGACGGAGAAGGAAGTGACCTCCGTGGCGGTGCCGGAAGTGGATGGAATGGCCACGAAAATGGCCTTCTGCCTGAGCGGCGGCAGGGAGAATGGTTTCTTCACGTCATCGAAGGTGAGTTCCGGATGTTCATAGAAAACCCACATGGCCTTAGCTGCATCAATGGGAGAACCGCCGCCGATGGCCACAATCACGTCGGGCTGGAATTCACTCATGGCGCTGGCCCCTTCTTTGACGGCCTCGATGGAGGGATCCGGAGCAATGCCTTCCATAATGCGGGTTTTAAGGCCATTATCCTGCAGCACCTTTTCTACTTTCTGCAGGAAACCGCCCCGGCGCATGGAATGGCCTCCGGTGCAGATAAAAGCTTTCTTATGGCCCTTCAGCACAGCCAGTTTTTCAATGGCACCATAACCTACGTAAATATCTCTTGGCAGTGTAAAACGGAACATGAAAACTCCTCCTTTTTATGAAAGCCGCCGGCCGCCTGCCTGTTTTCCGGCATCGGGGCCGGCCCTTATTCAGTTTTGAAGGATTCGGTCATGGGGCTTGATGCAGTCATCTTTGCCCTTGGAGGGAATCCTTCTTTTGGTTCACCTTTATTATACCGCTTTTAGGGAGAACGGAACAGATTCTTGAAAAAACGGCATACGCCTTTGATTAGATATGACTCATTCGCATTATTACAACAGGCGAGAGGGAAAAGGGGATTCCGTTCAAAATTCTGTTGTGCTCCCGGTGGAAACTGTGATATAGTGGAATAAGTATTTCAAACGGTATTCTCTTCATGAGAAAGGAGCTTCTATTTCATGGGTATGCTCAAAGAATTCAAGGATTTTGCTCTTCGCGGCAATGTGGTAGACATGGCAGTGGGCGTTGTCATCGGGGCCGCTTTCGGAAAGATCGTTTCCTCCCTGGTCAGCGACATCATCATGCCGCCTTTGGGATACATTCTGGGAGGCATCGACTTCTCCAACCTTTTCCTCCCCCTGTCCCGTGTGCCGGTCTCCACCATTGCGGAAGCCAAGGAAATGGGAATCCCCGTTATTGCTTACGGTCAGTTTCTGAATAACGTCATCGACTTCCTCATCGTGGCCTTCGCCATTTTCATCGTGGTAAAGCAGATTAACCGCTTCTTCCCGAAAGCACCGGCCAAGGAACCAAGAAAGTGCCCCTACTGCAAAGAAGTCATCGCCGACGACGCTACCCGCTGCCCTCACTGCACAGCGGAATTGAAGTAATAGGGGTCAAAGAAAAAAGGTTAACGGCTCCTGCGGAGCCGAGGGTTCTTAAGGGGCTTAGGTTTGACAGCGGCCTATGGCCGCTGAGGGTTGTGGTGGCGGCCATGGAGCCACTCCGTGGCTCGGGTTCAGAGGGTTCAAATGGTTCATAAGGTTCAAAGGGTGGTGGTATCGCCTTCGGCGATGAGTATAAAGACAGCGTTACGTTCTTACCCTTTTTGTCACTGGTAGTACATGTCGAAGTGCTTCAGCCCCCTTCCTAAGGAAGGGGGTGGCCCCTAAAGGGTGGCAAAGGAACTGGATTCGTAGGGGAGCAAAGCGACCTGAGAATCCAGTGACATGCTTTCCCGTGGAGAAACGACTCACTATGATTTGCGCGTCGCTATCGCTCCTTCAAATCATGTTCGCTGTGCACGCCGTTAGGCGACGGAGGAACAGCGTGGGATAGACGATAGAAATCAGAAATCAGACTGCGTTATGTACTAACCTTCCCGCCTTCACGGTCATTCTGAGCGCCAGCGAAGAATCTCGGTAAGAATCGATAGTGACATATAAGCCGGTAAATACCGGTCGGCGGGAAGGGCCGCCGATTGGTGGTCGCATCAGCTTAGAGTATCATTTCTCTGCTTGCCCTCCAGCACCCCCTCGCCACTTCGTGGCCCTCTCCCCCTAAAGGGGGCGCAAGACGTTACGGGATTTCCTTTTCCCCCATCGTCATTCTGAGCCACAGGCGAAGAATCTCGGTGCATGACGTTAGTGGCACATCAGCCGTTAAATACCGGTCGGCGGACAGCAGATAGCGGAAAGCTGTCTCACCGGCTCACCGGCTCATTAGCACACTAGCACACTAGCTCACCAGCTCACCAGTTCACTAATTCCCCCATATACGTCTAAAGCCTCCCTTGCGGGAGGCTTTTTTGGAGACGTTGGATTGTTGAGAAAGATTGGTAACAATGAGTGGAACCACCACGGCCAATGGTGATTTCCTTTTTGTTTACGTCTATATGATACAACGGTTTACTATGATTGTCAAGCTTGGTTTTTAAATAAAATAACAATAATTAACAATACTCCGTTTCCATCTTTCCTCCCCATAGGTTATAATAGAACCAGTAAAAGTGACTCTTATTCAAAAGGAGGATTTCCAATGAAAAAAGAACTGGCAGCGCTGGCTCTGGCCTGTGCCCTCATTCCCGGCGTATCCATGGCGGCAGGAAAGGTGCCTACGTCGGAGAAAATGATGAATGATTATGACAAGTATGTGGTGGTTTACACCTCCGATGAGGAAAGAATTTACGCCGACGCCGATACCATTGAGCGGGATCCCGTTTCCGCCGGCGAACTTCCCATCATCCGGGCCACCCTGTATGCGGAAGTCTACAAGCACCCCCTTACCTGGCCGGACTATGGCAATTACCGCATGGTGGACTACATCCTCCAGTACGACACGGCGGTGGGCGCAGACCAGCTGGGGCAGAAAATCAAGTACAAGATTCTGAATAAGCTGGAAGGGGCCTATACGGCAGACGGCAAGGCAGCAGCCTATCCCGGCGACCCCAATGAACCGGCCGATGAGGCGGAGGATATTTACATTGCCCTTTACCGCGTTTCCAAAACTTCCTATTAAGCTTTACAAAGAAGCATAAAAATTATATAATAATACTAATAAAATACAAAGCGAAGGAGCCCTACGATTTCCGCAGGGCTCCTTTTTATTTGTCTTATGATACGAAAGTGCGGCTTTGTTGGAGAATCTTATGGCAGACGGGAAGCCGCAGGGAAATCAAATTGACGGGACCTGGCCAGGGTCCTGATGGAGATGTGGATATGCAGCTTTTCATAGCAGGTGGATGCGGTGACGAAGGAAGAAACTGTTTCTACGTGGAGGGTGACCGCCACGCTTTTATTGTGGACGCCGGGACGTCCACCGACGGCCTGGACCGGATTCCGGACCTGACGCCGGAGCAGATTCATAAGGCGGAGTACCTCTTCATTACCCATTCCCACAGGGATCACACCGGGGCTATAGAGTACCTGGTGAAGCAGGGATTTGACGGGCCGGTGCTCATGTCCAACCAGACCTACCGGCAGCTTCACTACAAACCCTGGAATACCATGATACTGGACTCCACGGCGCCGGAACTGGAGCTGGAACCGGGCTTTACGGTGAAATGGGGACGCACAGGCCACTGCGCCGGTGCCGTGTGGTTCGATATTTCCGTAGAAGGCAGGAGCCTCTTCTTCTCCGGCGACTACCGGGAAAATGACACCTTCTACCGCTGCGACGCCGTGCGGGGCCTTCACGCCGACATGGCGGTCATTGACGCCGCCTACAGCCGGAAGGACCGGGGACCGGACCTTCGGAAACAGGTGGTGGACACCGCCGCCGCCCTCATGAAAGACGGCGCACCCCTTCTCATGCCGGTGCCCCATTACGGAAGGGGCCTTTCCATGGGTGTCCTTTTCCACGAGACCTTTGGCGAAAGCCATGGGATTTACATGGCACCCAAGCTTTACGATGAATGGCTCCGTCTGGGACATCGGAAATATTTCGTCCATGATGAAATCACGGACCTTCCTTTCTCCATCTTCCGGCGTTGGGATAACGAAACCATTGAAAAAGGAAATATCTATTTCCTCACCGACGCCCAGCTCTCCAGGGCCTCCAGCCGCCAGCTCATCCTGGACCACCCGGACATGGGCGTGCTCCTTACCGGAAGCATTCACGGCTACGGGAAAGCCCGCTGCTTCTTCCAGACAGGAAGAGCCAAATTTGCCCTCTGGCCCAACCACCTCACCTGGCAGGAAATGGAAGACCTGAAGGCGGAGAACGACATGCCGCTGGTGGTACCTTTCCATAATAAAAAGGTAAAACCGGAAAATGATACCTTCATCTTTTAAAAATCTCTTCGGGGGCTGCGGAAAAATCTAAATGATTTCTTCACAGCCCCATTTTCTATTACTTTCCTATGGCAGTAAGCTTCCGGTCCATGTGTCATCTCGAGCGGGGGGGACATGCCGGTATGGGTGGTAAAGATTTTGGGTTCTATTGAAACTCTGAGCCGAGAGATCTCCTGCCGTAATACTGTGGGTGTCGCTGCGAAGTGAGATTTTTCACAGCTCCTTTCCTGTCCTTTCGCGGGTATGATATAATAAGGAAAAGAGGAGATTCCCCGTTTCACAGGATAAGAAAGGTGGGGGTTTTATGTTAAAGTATAAAAAAATTCTGGTTCCCTATGATGGTTCCGACCATGCGAAAAAAGCCATGCTCCATGCCATAGACCTGGCACAGGCCGGCGACGGCACCACCCTCTACATTGCCTCCGTATGCAATATGGTTTCCGCCATGAGCAACTTCGACCAGGTATCCATTGCCGAAGGCTGTCTCACCACCAAACTGTCGGAAGACCTGGAAGAACAGTGCAAAGAGGACCTGAAAGAAGCAGCCGCCATGATTCCTGCCGGCATTGCTCACGAAGAACTGTACGAAGTGGGTTCCCCGGGACCTGTGCTCCTCAATATGGCAGAAGAAAAGGGCTGTGACCTGGTGGTCATGGGAAGCCGCGGCCTTGGCCCCTTGAAAGGCATCTTCATGGGATCCGTATCCAGCTACATGGTGAGCCGCTCCAAATGCCCCGTACTTATTGTGAAATAAAAAAGAACTGTGAGGAAATGTGCATCATTTCTTCACAGTTTTTTTATTGTTCCTGTATTCTCCTGAGAATTCTTCAAATGATGATAAACTGCCTGCCGCTGCGTCATCTGTAGCTTGGGTCATGGTAAATCGGCACCACAAAAAGGCCTCACAGATAGCTGTGAAGCCTTTTTGCATGTAAAAGAACATACCACAGGGCAGGCATTCCGTCCTGCCCCTCATTTTACCCCTGGCCGTTATGCTCTTTGTTTTCCATTTTTCAGTGCACTGAAGTGAAGCAGCCTCCTTTCCAACCCCTCCCTCCTGCTCCATGGATGGGCGCCTGCAGGATTTCTGAGGGGACTTCGCCGGTGCTGTTTCTATGCATATAGTCATAAGGGAGAGCAGGAGGTATCAGAAACAAACTGAGAAATTGGATATGATTTGAGCGTTTTACAAATGGCGAAATTCGCTTGCCGCTAATGATAATAATTTCTAATTAAAATATAATGATTCACTTTCCCGGATAAAGAACAATAAGAATCCCAGTATAAAAAAACGCGGTATATCAAAGGATACAGGCAGACTGTACTTTCTTCGGCTGGCAGCACTTATTAACATGTAGAAAGGACAATAACATTTGGAGATATGGACCTGGATTGTAATTTCTGCTCTGTTTTTACTATCTTGCAATTTTAGAAAGAATGGTATATATTCTGTTTAAGAAATAACTTGGAGAGAGGTTAATTCAATATATAACCGGCTGAGGGTGGTTCATAATGAATCGGGGGATTGCATGATGAACGAAAGACCATGGTTTGTTTCAGGTGTGGCAGCGCTTGTGTGCTGCCTGCTTATGGGTTCTGCCCAGGCGGCAGGGCCCGAGGGTGCTGTCAGCCGGCAGGAAGATATCATTACACAGAAAAGTCAGGACATTGCTTCCAGACGCAGGGAAGAAGAAAATCAATACCGTTTGCGTGACACTATGACGCGGACGGATTCTTCTCCTGCTTCTCTGGAAGCTTTTTCTTTACCCGAAGAGGATGGGGGCTTTTTGCTTAAACATCTGTACCTGAAGCCCTCTTCTTTTTCTCACCGATTCAGCTGGGTGGATACATTCCTTTCCGGGTTTGAAGGAAAACGTATAGGGCAAAAGGGCATCCAGGCCCTTGAAACGGCCATCAATAAGGAAATTATGGACAGGGGCTATGTGACCAGCCGGGTTTACATCGAACCCCAGGATTTGTCCAAAGGGACCTTTTATTTCACCCTCCTTCCCGGTATTGTTTCAGATATCCGCTTTTCTCCGGATACCTGGGGCACCTGGCGGAATGCGGCGGCTGTCCATAAAGGCTCTCTCCTGAACATCCGGGGCATAGAGCAGACGCTGGATAATTTCAATCATGTACCGGGACAGAAGGCCCATATTCGCATTGAGCCGGGAGAGAAGGAAGGGGACAGCGTACTTCTTATTGAACTTCAACGGGAAAGACCGGTATCCCTTTTCATGACCCTGGACAACAGCGGCATGGAGGAGACCGGAAAACTGCAGCAGACCTATGGCCTTCGGATTTCCAATCCCCTGTCCATGAATGACCTTTTCTATTTCAGCTGGAACGGAGATGCAGAGCCCGGCAGTGACAGGAAAGGCACTCATGGAGTGAATCTTTTCTATGACATTCCTTTGGGTAAAGACAGAATGACCCTGTCCTATGCCCATGACGATTACCGGCAGACCGTGGACTACAGCGTGGTTCCATTCATTTCCAGCGGGAAATTGGAAAGAACTCGTCTGACCTGGTCCCACCTGCTGCAGAGAAAGGCATACAGCAAAACAGACCTCCTGGCAGGCATCCTCCATAAGACCAGACACAGCTATATCGACGGTACGGAAATCGGAGTGCAGCGGCAGAAGACGACGGCATTGGAACTGGGAATTCACCATAAGAGATATATTAAAGAAAGTCTGGTGGAAGGGGAGCTCACCTACAGGCGCGGCGTCCCTTGGCTGGCAGATCCCGGCCCCACAGACGGCATGGCCGGAGAGGCCACTACCCGCTATAACATGTATTTGGGGTCCCTCCATGTCACGACGCCGGTTCCGGTGGCAGAAGATTACCGTCTGCGCTATACCATGGACCTCTATTTCCAGAAAGCCAACCAGCCGGTGTACGGCAGTGAATTCCTTTCTATCGGAGGGAGATACAGCGTCCGGGGATTTGACGGTGAAAATACACTGGCGGCGGAAAGCGGCGTAGTCATGAGAAATGAGCTGGCCATTCCTTTGGGAAAGAGCGGGCAGGAAATCTATGGCGCTTGGGACTATGGAAGGGTTTATGGTCCCTCTACGCAATACCTTCTGGGGAAAGAGCTGACCGGCTGCGCTTTAGGTTTTAGGGGAGAAAAAGGGCCCTTCCGGTACGACGGGTTTATCGGGTGGCCTATAGAAAAGCCGGAAGGCTTTCAAACGGCAAAGAGAACCTACTGTTTCCTTATTTCAGCAGAAATTTGACATGATAGAAATTAAAAAGAAAAACCATCTGGTCGGCAGCCGGAAAAGGATGGGGGAGAGTGGCGATGATGAGAAACAAAAGCAGCACCTATAGAAGAATGAAGACAGGAAAACGATGGATATCCTTGTCCCTGGCTGTTTCTTTTTACCTTTCCGGGGTGGTGACCTCCTTTGCCGCGGCCATCACTCCCCGGGGCGGCATTGCCCTCTCTACTGCCTCTACCGGAGCCGCCGTTGTAGAAATCGAGGGCCCCAATGACAAAGGCCTTTCCCACAATCGCTTTGATGCATTCAATGTAGATGAAAAGGGAATCGTATTCAATAACAATGCCCAAAAAGAAGCGGCGATGACAAAGCTGGCCGGTGCCATCCCTGCCAACCGTAACTTTTCAGGAAATGCTGCCCGGACCATCCTGGTGGAAACCCTGGGTAAAGACAGCACCCGCCTTCAGGGCATGATGGAAATTGCAGGCAGCAGGGCGGACCTTATCGTTGCCAACCCCAATGGCATTACAGGAAACGGCTTCGGTTTCATTAATGTGGGAAGAGCCACCTTGGCCGCAGGCCATCCGGTCATAGAAAACGGCACACTCTCCGGCTTTGACATGACCGGGACTATTTCCGTGGAAGGGAAAGGAAATATACCGGTTTATGACGACAAAGGCGGGATTCTTTACGGCAGGGCAGATAAACTGGATATATACAGCCGGGCAGCAGCCATTAACAGCGCTCTCTTTGCTAAAGATGACATCCATGTGACGGTCGGCCAGGGCAGGGTGCATTATGACACAGGCACCATGGAGGCAGCCAAAGACAATGACGAAAAAGGAGTCTCCCTGGACATAGGCGCCCTGGGCGGCATGTATGCAGGAAGCATTTACCTGGTAGGCACCGCTGCCGGTATGGGCGTTAATGTGGGCGGCACCATTCATGCCTCCAAAGACCTGGTACTTACCAACGAAGGGAAAATCGAACTGAAATCCCACGATATAGCAGGAGAGGACGGGGATACAGACGCCACAGCCATCACTTCTGACGGTACCATTTCCATTACCTCCTCCAAAGGAAGCCTGGATGGCAGCATGGATATACTGGCCCGGAAAGACATCCATCTCTCCGCTGCCGGTGCCTTTACCAATACAGGGAATATCAGCGCCGGAGAAAGCTACGAGGAAACGGAAGGGAGCGGTCAGTTTAAGACCGACAGCGCCTCCCTTGCCATAAAGGGCGGTTCCCTGGAAAACAGGGGCACCCTGTCCGCATCAGACAGCATCTCCCTTGCCATTCAAGACAATGCCGAACTGGGCGGCGGCTTGGAAGCAAGAAACAGCATAACAGGAGAAGCGGGCGGCAGTATCCACCTGTCCGGAGCCCTCTCCGCAGACAAAGGCACCATCAGCCTTACGGGAGAAAGAATTACCGGAAGCAGGGACAACCTGAAGGCAAAAGACGAGAAAAGTCTGGTTCTTGTAGAAAGAAATCCGGTGAAACCGGAAGAAAAGCCGGATCCGGAAACGCCCAGAAAAGCAGAAGACCTGAAAACTCCATCTCTGCCCTCCATGCCGGATACAGCGGAGACGGCCAAAACGGATAAAGCGGAAGACATTGACCTGCCGCTCACCGCTGATGAGACAGCTCCCGGAAAATATAAACCTATCATTGACCATGCCGCCAATGGCGTGGACCTGGTGCAGATTGCAGAAGCTGATGGAAATGGTGTTTCCCGCAACCTCTACCATGACTTTAACGTGAAACAGCGCGGCCTCATCCTGAACAACGCCTCCTGCTATACCAAAACAGACCTGGGCGGCTATATTGACAGGAATATGAAAATATACGGAAAAGGAGCCCGCCTGATCCTGAATGAAGTCACCGGCCATAAAGAAAGCCGCCTTATGGGATATATAGAAGTGGCAGGCAGTCCTGCTTCCCTGGTGATTGCCAACCCTAATGGCATCTCTGTCAATGGCGGTGGATTCCTTCACGTAAAAGATGTGACCCTTGCGGCAGCTCCCGTTTCCTCTATGGAAAATGGATATATCCGCTTCGGCCATGGCATGGGAGATATCCGCCTTATGGGAGACGGACTGAACGGCAGGGAAGCAGAGAACCTTTCCCTCTATAGCCGTTCCATCCATAATGACAGGAGCGAGCTTTACGGAAAGAACATCAAACTGACTGCGGAAGATACCATCACCAATACAGGAAAGACAGGTGCAGAAGAAGATGTCACCCTGTCAGCCAAAAATCTGGAAAATAAAGAAAAGGGCGTACTGGAAGCCAAAGGAAATATGTATATTTCCCTGGCAGGAAACCTCATCCAGCACCAGTCCGCCCTGAAAGCCGGAAAGAACCTTTCCCTCAGGGCCTCTTCCCTTTCACAGGACGGAAATGCCCTCCTTTCATCTGCCGGAGATATGGACATTCAGACCATCACACTGGATAACCGTCATGGGTCTATGACAGCCGGAGGAAATTTCACATTGGATACAGAAACCCTCAAGAATAGTGACAGCGGGCTTCTCCATGGGGAACAGAAGGTAGATATCCGGGCGGTATCCTTCACCAATGACGGCGCCAGCCTCTATGGAAACGAAGATGTGACTATTAAGGCTGATACACTGGAAAATACAAACAGCAGCCTTCTCCATGCAGGCAGGAACAGCTCTATTACTGCAGCATATTTCACCAACAGCCATAGCAGCATGGACGTACAGGGAGACCTTAAGGCTCGGGCGGATGTATTCACCAATGAAGACAGCGCCTATCTGGGTGTGGGTGGAGACATGACCCTTACGGGCCGTGATTTCATCAACCAAAGTTTGGGCGGCGTCTATGTCACCGGAAACCTCAGCCTCTCCGAAGAAGGAAATATGACCAATGAAGACAGCCTTCTGGCTGCGGGGAAAGAACTGGCCATAGAAGCAGAAAACCTGTATAACCGGAACGGCAGCGGCTATAAAGAAGGCGCCCTTCTTTCCTCCGGAGACAGCATGCACCTTACGGCCCGCCACATCCTCCATAACCGCTCCAGCACCATAGAAAGCGGGAAAGACATGACGGTGGAAGCGGAGGACCTTATCAACGACAAAGAAACAATGAAAACAGGCTGGCAAGTGACCTATGAGGATATAGCCTACCGCATTCCCCACCTCCAGGAAAAGAACTACTATGACGCCCGCCGAGAATTCAAGCGTACCATCCACACCGGTGTTATTGAAGAAGAAACCAATGACAGCCGCCTGATGGCAGAAGGGAATCTCACGATCCAGGCAGGAAATGAAATCCATAACGACTACAGCACCATGGCGGCCGCAGGAAATCTTTCTGTGACTGCAGGCAGAGATATAGAGAACACCGGCTACCAGGGGACCATCCACTATGACGACCTGGGCCATGACAACCATTACTGGAAATACAAGAAACATACCAGGATGCATCTTCACTGCCACATGGTCTATGGAAAGACCGTCCTTCCCTATGAAAACCACGAAGTCCATGACGAAACCGGTGATGATACAGAGCGGCTCTCCGTCATGAGCGGGAACGGAAAGACCACCATCCAAAGCCTCCATGGCAGTGTGCAGAACCGCACCCTGGAAGCGGATGGGAAGGTATACGAAAACAGGGACAAGAAAGCGGACTTCAAGAAGGAAAAACCACTGGACGGGAAACGTGCGTCTGAAAACAATCCCGCCTATAACAATGAATCCCTTTCCTTCCTGGAAAAAGAAAGCCGCCTCTATACCCTTACCCGGGACCCCAGCGCCCGGTATCTATACGAAACAGATCCCCGCTATGCAGACTACAGGAATTTCCTCTCCAGCGACTACCTGCTGGAACGGGTCAAAGCAGATCCCGAGAAGGTATCCAAAAAGCTGGGCGACGGATGGATAGAACAGCGGCTGGTACAGGAACAGCTCCTTGTCCTTACGGGAAATCCCTACCTCTCCGGCACAGGAAGCAGCATGGAAACTTTCAAAAAATTAATGGATAACGGTGTGACCCAGGCGGAGACACTTCATCTTTCCGTGGGCGTGGAACTTTCCAAAGAACAGACCGCCGCTCTGACCAGTGACATCCTCTGGCTGGTGAAGGAAAGGGTGAACGGGGAAGACGTATTGGTGCCGAAAATCTATCTGGCCCGCCTCTCGGAAAAGGATATAACCCCTAAAGGCGCCGTCATCACCGGAAGCGATGTGGAAATTTACTCCGGAAAGACCCTGGAAAACCTGGGCACCCTGCATGGAGGGCATACCCTTTCCCTTGCAGCACATACCATTGAAAATAGAGAAGGCGCCATCACAGGGACGCAGGTGACCATGAAAGCGGAAAAAGATATCCTGAACCGGAGCGGCACCATTTCCGCCAAAGACAGCCTCTCCCTGGAAGCCGGAAACATAACCAATGAAACGGCAAAGACAGAAGACAGAAGCCCTGGACTCTACCAGTCTGCCCTGGGGAATACAGCCCGCATGGAAGCTGGAAAGGACATGACCCTTTCCGCCAGAGACTCCATCCAAAACAGGGGCGGGGTCCTTACGGCAGAAGGTACCCTTGCCATGGAGGCAGGAAAAGATATTTCCATGGAAGCCCTGTCCCGGGAAAAGCACGTGGCCGTCACCTTCAGCGATTCGGCAGCTGCCATCCATGAAAGAAAGTATACCGAAGCGGAAGTTTCTGTTAAAAATCTTTCCCTCAACGCAGGAAATACCATCACCCTATCCGGCGCATCCCTTAAAGCGGATAATAAAGCAGAACTGACAGCAGGGAAAGACATCCGCCTTACTGCAGAAAAAGACCTTTATGCAGAAGATGCGTCCGTAGGGAAAAGAAAAGGCTCCTACTACCAGCGTCTCAAAACAGAAGATGAAGCAGTGAAAGGCACCCTGATTTCCTCTGCAGGAGAAGTGCGCCTTAAAGCAGGAGAAGACATCTCCCTGAAAGGCAGCGGCATCACTTCCGAAAAGGGAAAAATCTCCTTGACTGCCGGTAAAGATCTCTCTATGAGGGATGAAAAGGAACATCACGAAACCATCCACGAATACCACTCCCATGTATCCGGCCTCCTCTCTTCCAAGATCAAGGACCTCTATGAAGCAGGGACGACAGACACCGTGAGAGGAAGCTTTATCTTCGGGGATGAAACCCATATGGAAAGCGGAAGAGACATGACCATCACAGGAAGCGCCGTCGTCAGCAATGAAGATACCACCCTTCTGGCTGGAAGAAACTTCAAGGCAGAAAGCGCTGAAGAAAGAAGCGGCAGCACCTACCGGGAATCCGTCAAAAAGAGGGGCCTCCTCTCCGGCGGCGGCCTGGGCTTTACCATTGGCAGCGAAAAGAGAAAAGACCGCTATGACAGTGAAGCCGTAGAACAGGTAGGAAGCAACATAGGCAGCGTGGAAGGAAACGTTCGTATCGGCGCAGGGAAAGATGCAGATATAGAAGCCTCCCACATTTCAGCCGGTAAGAATCTGGCGGTTAGCGGAAAGAACGTGACTATCACCAGTAAGGATAATGTGTACACCAATAAAGAAGAACATGAGTACAAGAGAAGCGGGCTCAGTGTATCTCTGGGAGGAAGCCTGGTAAATACAGTCAACTCCGTAGTTAGTCCCCTGACCCGGGCAGGGGAAGTGAAAGACAGGCGCCTCTCTGCCCTCTATGGGCTGGAAGCAGGAAAGAACCTGAAAGGGGCTGTATCGGGATACATGGACAATGTGAAAACTATAGATGCCATGAAGGCAGATATGTCCCGCATTGATACCCTGCGAGAGGCTGTCAAAACAGATGGAATCGCTGCACCCATGACAGAAAGCAATCTGGAAAATATCCGGGCTGCGGAAGGGAAAATCATGGACAAGGCCAAAGCGGATAACAAAGCCAGAAGGAGCATAAGCCTTGACGTATCCTTTGGCACCGCCAAATTCCACAGCCTTTCAGAAGAAAGGACCATCCAGGCAGAAGGAAGCACCCTTCATGCCAAAGATACCCTCACTGTTAAATCGGGAGAAGATATGACCGTCAAAGGAAGCCAAATGAGCGCAGAAGACGTCTACCTGAAAGCAGGAAAAGACATCCGCATCCTTTCGGCAGAAAACAGCAGCACCACCAGAGAAAAAGAAAACTCTTCCTCCGCCAGCCTGGGAGGAAGCATAGGAAGCAGCGGCCTCACCGGTATCCGTGCGTCCTATGGCAGGGGCAGGGAAGAAGGAAAGAGCGAAGAAATCTCCCACACAGAAAGCACCATCAAGGCTGACCATACCCTTTCCCTGGAAAGCGGAAGGGATACCGCCCTCAAAGGAAGCCGGATAGAAGGAGAAAAAGTACAGGCAGATGTAGGCGGAAGCCTCAGCATGGAAAGTGAACAGGACAGGAAGACCTACCGGGAAAGTGGAAAGAACACCGGTATCTCCCTGGGCTATGATATCCCCTCCGGCAAAGTATCCGGCTTTGTATCAGCCGGTAAATCCCACACTGATTCCCATTACGAAAGTGTGACAAACCAGGCAGGCATTTACGCCGGAGACAAAGGCTTTGACATTACCGTCAAGGATAACACCCACCTCAAAGGTGCCGTCATAGACAGCAAAGGCGATGCGGAAAAGAACACCCTCCGCACCGGTACTTTAAGCTGGGAAGATATAGAGAACAAAGCAGACTACAAATCAGGTGGCATGGGCATCTCCTATGCTCCCAAAGACAACACCATCCCCCTCAACGCCCGCGGCCTTACGCCGCAGATGAGCCCCACCGTGAAGGATAAGGCAGGCAGCAATACCAAGGCGGCCATTGCGAAAGGGACTATCGTTATTACGGACAAGGAGAACCAGGGGCAGGATATTTCTACACTGAATCGGGATACAGAAAACAGCCTGAACAAGCTGAAGGAAATCTTTGATAAATCCAAATTGGAAGAAAAGCAGGAACTTCTGGGCATGATGGAAAAATACGGCAATCAGGCTATTCATGCCTATGCAGAAAGCAGGGGATGGAAAGACGGCTCTGCAGAAAAAGTCCTTCTCCATGGAGCCTTTGGTGCCCTCATGGGAGACATGGGTACAGGAGAGCCTCTGGCAGGCGCCCTGTCCGGAAGTATCCATGAATATGTGATGGGATACCTGAACCGCTCAAAATCTCCGGAATGGGTCAGAAACCATCCGGATACGGTAGAATGGCTCAGCGCAGGCCTGGGTGCTGTGATTGGCAAAGTGTCTGATGCTTCTATTTCCGGTATGGCTGGTATTTCCCTTGAGGCGGCCAAGTGGAATAGCTATGGCCGAGAGACAAGACTTCACATAGAAAAAGAATTGAAGGAAGCCAAAGGGAATCGCAGGCGGGAGAAGGAAATTAAAGAAGAACTTTACTTTGTGAATGCCATTCAACGCATAACCTATGATGACTCCAGCGATATGGAAACGATGAAGGCAAGAGACATTCATCATAAACCTGATATACTTGAAACGAAAAATCTCCCGGTGTTTACTCTGCCAGCTATAGAAGTACATGAAATTAGCAATACACCGGAGTATATTAATCGTGCTGCAAGATCCATAGCAAAGGACCTTGTTCCGGGGATGCAGGTAATTGTGAATGGAGCCTTCTATGATGTAACCGGCAGCAGAGAACTGTTACCGGCAAAGAGCAAGGATTATGATAATGCCTGGAAAGTTGACATACAGAAGGGAACTCTCAGCAGATATGAAGCAGAACATAAAAAAGATGATTCCTTTAATCCTCTTAACTCTGCCGGTATGGCTTTGATTTCCGATGAAATAGGGAAACCATGGACAGAAATGTATAAGCACGGAGTCCGAGGTCCCTGGGGCGCACTTGGAAAATACAATGCAGTCGGAAATGCAGTGGGCGGAATTGTAGACATTACGGGAGATTTTAATACCTATAGCGGGAGAGACTTGGGAATAGCTGTGGGGATTGACAGTGCAAAAGCTATGATTTCTGTACTTGCTGGCGTATATGTTCCTATTCCCGGAGTTATATTGGCACCTCCTTTGGACTATTCTGCCTATTGGATAAAACAGAATAAACTTAGGACTGATAAAGAAAAGCAGGCAATAAAGGAGCAAAAACAATGAATCCAAAAGACTGGATGGATGTAAGCATGTTTGCAGCTACCCTAGGTATTTTATATGATTGGTATACCAATTTTAAACAGATGAGTACTCCCTACAAAGGGAAGTTTTGCATTGGCACTTTGATTTTTCTTGCTGCGATTTTGGTTATTTGGTTTTTTGTTCATGCTATTACTCACTATCTGATGATTCCTGTAAAATTAATTTTGGGAGGAGTATTCGCAATGACTGTGTTAATTCCTGGGGCAATTTACTATTTGACAAAAACCAAGATTTCTAATGCAACGTTTAAAAATAAACAATATAGCTGTGATTTGCCAGATGAATATCAAAGATGGGTTAATTCTATAAAATTGATAAAAGTCCTTATACTACTGGATGCTTTGGCTGTAATATTAATGCTTGTATCGGATTTAATGGGTGGAGATGAGTCATGGGTTTTGCATGGGTGGAATAAAGTTATACAAAACAATCAGGTTGATATTTGACGGGGGCGCGAATAGCAGGGACGATAGGAAGTTGACATACAGAAGGGAACTCTCAGCAAGTACGAGGCAGAACATAAAGAAGATGATTCCTTCAATTCCCTTAACTCTGCCGGTATGGCTTTGATTTCCGATGAAATAGGGAAACCATGGACAGAAATGTATAAACATGGAGTCCGAGGCCTCTGGGGCGCACTTGGAAAATACAATGCAGTCGGAAGTACTGTGGGTGGCATTGTAGATATCACCGGAGATTTTAATACATATAGCGGAATAGATTTAGGAATAGCTGTGGGAATTGATATATTCAAGACAGCAATGACTGCGATTTATGGGGCAGCTACTCCTTTTCCTGCAATCATTATTTCAGGTGGGGCAGATTATGCGGCGTATTTATTAAAAAAATCGTATCTCCTTACGGATAAAGATAAACAGGACAGTGAGGAAGGAAGAAAATGAGAGAGGCAATTTTCTTACAGATTGTTATTGGTCTGCTACTAATCTATCTATTATTGGATGGCTATAAATATTTCATAAGTATGCGAACAAGGATTTATAGAATAATGTTTGGCTTAGCTTACCTAGTATATATTGGCTCAGGATTAATTGTCGGTGTTTTTATATATTGTGCGAATTACTCTGCCGCCACTATGGGACTTAGTATCCTGACTATATTAGCTATGGGATTGTTTGTTCCTGTTTCAGGTTATTTCTTGACAAAAGCAAAGATATTAAATGCTGATTACCAATTAAGAAAATATAATATTCCATTACCTGAGGACTATACATGGTGGGTAGAGTCGAAAAAAATTATAAAAGTATTTCTTCTTATCTGTCTTATTACATTATGTGTGGGGATAGTATATGAAATTACTAATTGGAATCATTCAATTATATTGCAAAATTGGAATAATACAATTGAACATGGGAAGCTGGTGATTAATTCATAAAGCAGGCTGTAGGATCTACAACAAAGAGACTTGTTCTGGAGATGCAGGTAATTGTGAATGGAGCCTTCCCTGATGTAACCGGCAGCAGAGAACTGTTACCGGCAAAGAATAAGGATTATGACAATGCCTGGAAAGTTGACATACAGAAGGGAACTCTCAGCAGGTACGAGGCAGAACATAAAGAAGATGATTCCTTCAATCCTCTTAACTCTGCCGGTATGGCTGTGATTTCCGATGAAATAGGGAAACCATGAACAGAAATGTATAAGCACGGAGTCCGAGGCCCCTGGGGCGCACTTGGAAAATACAATGCAGTCGGAAATGCAGTGGGCGGGATTGTAGACATCGCCGGAGATTTTAATACCTATAGCGGGAGAGACTTGGGAATAGCTGTGGGAATTGATACGTTTAAACTTGCATTTGGAATCTTAGGAGGAGCATTGGCGCCAGCTCCCAGTATAGTAATTTCAGTACCATTGGATTACGGTGCTTATTGGATTAAGCAAAATCTTACAATAACTGATAGGGAAAAACAGAAAAAGGGAGATGTTAAGAAATGATTGCCACGTTATCTGTTATTATTATGTTAGCCTTCTTTATAAATCTATTGTTCAACTGGATAACCTCATACAAAAATATGGAAACGAACATATTTAAGACTATTTATACGATGGGATACGCAGGAGCGCTCTTAGCAACCTTTATTATTCTTGACTTTATTTATCGTATTTCTCAGACATATTCAGAAATTTCAATGAAGTTTATTGTTGCAACACTTATATCGATGGGACTATTATTTCCCGCTTCAGGATATCTTATTATAAGGATGAAGATATTAAATGCTAAATATGCAAATAAAAGACATAACTTTCCCTTTCCTGAAGATTATGGATGGTGGATTGAACTAAAGCGGATAGCACTTGTTTTGACCATTGTTGATGTCATTATTGCTGCTCTAATTTTATTAGATACAGTTTGCAACTGGGATGATTCGATCATTGGTCGGAATTGGAATAATGTGGTAGTTAATGGCCAAATGATTTCCAACTATTAAATCTAAGATGAACCCAAATGTAGAACTACACAATAAATCAGCTATATAGCACTCAAGGTGGAGCGCGTTTACCGGCTTCTGGATTTTTGTGGGCAACTTCGTTAGACTATATCACATAACAGGTAAAACAAAATGCACTGAAAACGGATAAAAAGAAGAAAGACAAGGAAAAGAAAAATGATTTCTAAAGCCATGTGGGATGTGAGCATGCTGGCGGTATTTATCTGGATTGTACGATTTGAGTGGTGGCGCTATTTTAAGCAAATGAGCCATCAATATAAATAAAATTTACTATCAGCTGCTTAGGGGTCCTTTTAGCGCATTTATCAATTTGGAATTTGGTTCATTCAATTAATTATGACTTCATTGTTTCCATGAAGTCTGTTTGGAGTGTTGCTTTTTCATTGACCATCTTGATTCCTATAGCAGGATATTGCATGACTAAAATTAAGATATTGAATGCAGAATTCAAATTTCATAATGATGGATGCCCAAAGCCTAAAGAGTATGCAGATTGGCGTGAAGCTCTTAAAATTGCCAAGTTTCTTATGGTTTTGGATATTCTTGTCGTATTGTATGTTGTATATGGAATTTGTGCATATGGAAATGAATTAGGGAGTTGGATTGACTGGGATGGATATATGATAAATAAAAATAATTAATACATGAAAGTATAATGCTCGAAATGGTGATTCATTAGAAATGGTTTTATGGGGCTTTTAGCGCTCTTATGGAGAAATGGGTACAGGACAGCGCTGGAAGGTACCATGTCCTGTATTCTTTCTACAAAAAATTCTCCACGCGAAAAAGGCCTCACAGACATGTGTGAAGCCTTTTTGCGTGGAAAAGAACATACCACAGGGCAGGCATTTCGTCCTGCCCTCATTTTACCCCTGGCCGTTATGCTCTTCCATTTCCATTTTCCAGTGCACTGAAGTGAAGCAGCCTCCTTTCCGTCCCTCCCTCCTGCTCCATGGATGGGCGCCTGCAGGATTTCTGAGGGGACTTCGCCGGTGCTGTTTCTATATGGATAGTCACGGGGGAGGGGAGGAGGTATCAGGGAAAGGAGCAATCATGGCGATGAAGGAGTATAATAGAAGATAAATTAATGGTTTAGATGAAGTGATAAAAAGAATATCATATGACAATTATGTGATATTTCAGGCCGACTTCTGTTGAGGTGATTTGAAATCAGTTAATAGTGAGGAAAGTCAATGAAGGTTACTACACACCTATTATTTGCCAGTGGTTGTATGACATCCATTTATTTTATTATTATGCCTTTTATGGTTATGGTTGATTATTGGAAACAACATCAGATAAGCAAAAACAGTGTGTTTATTATTTTCATCATGCTTTTACTTAATTGGAGTGGGGTGCTGATTGAGTTTATTGGAGTTTGTCTGATGAGCACTAATTTGAGTGAATTTATGTCTCTGCCAATCAATGATGATGGAGCTATAGGAATTTCTGTCCTATTTTTTGCGCTGCTAATCTGGGATAGTGCTATTATATTAAGAGTAAATAGTTTCCTTGGAAATGATAGCAGCTTAGAACAGATAGACCAGAGATATAAGAGAAAATGGTATTTGATGCTTTTAATCACGATTGCTCTTCAATTCTTGGAAGTATATTGTTTCAAAAATGTGCTGCTAGTGTTAGCTACATGGTTGTTTGATATATAAAAATCAAAATATCCATCTTACTGGAAGCCTTGGGAGACCGGGGCTCCCTCATTCTCCATGCAGAACAAGACATGACCTTATCTTCCGGAGAAAATCTTTCTGCAAGAAGCAGTATCATGGCTTCAGAACATGGAAAAGTCACACTGGCAGCAGCGGCCTGATGGAGACAACGCTTTTCTTTATGTCTATCAGTACGCTGATTAATCATGATGTACATATTAGATTTTAGTATTCAAAAAGGAAACGGCAATGCTTCTTTTTAGCGCGTATTTAGTCGTATTGTCTATAGCATTCTTAGCAAGCAATCGATTACATGGGAAAGAACGTTTGCTTCAAAAACTTTCTTATTACATTGGGGGATACGGTGGCTTTATATATTTTTCTTGGACTTTATGGCTGTCAATAAACGGCATGGAGATAGATACTGTTTCTATGCTGCTTGTAATATCCATTGTGTACCTTTGTGTTCTCAACAGGGTTAAATATAACTTTAAAATCAAATACGAAAATGTCAAAAAGCATGATGAACAATCAAAAGATGTACAGAAATATTATGACTTGATTCGATTTGCATCTTATGGACAGGTGGTCATCTTTATCGGATTTATGATGATTCTGCTGGTTATTCTTTTAGGAGTTTATAATGGCCGTATTTCCTTGTTATAGAATGACCGATTTTGAGTGCCGCTTCCAAAGCAATCCCTTTACTATGCACCGCTTGTCAAGTATGAGATTCTTTGGACGTTATGCCCGACATGAATTATCGGTATTCCTGTTAGATAGCAAGGTGGGAAAGTTGAGTTATTAATAATTGGGTATATGGATATCAAGAACTTGGCGCATTACAACCGTTTGAATGGAGTGCTAATCTTGATGGAAGAATAGAGCTGGAATAGTGGTGATTAGTCATGCTTAAAAAACTCGGCATTGCAATCGGAATTTTCTGCTTTTATCATATTTTTTTCTTTACAGTACAGTTTATTCATGTAATGTCCCAGCCAGCAGCATGGGATTTTCATGCGCCGGTTTTGTTCGGAAATCAACTTAGAGTTCGAGTTTTGGAAAGAAGCAATGGGAACATATTGGCGGATTTTAGGCCGGAAGATAAAATGAAAGGGATGCTTCTTGACAGGCATGTATATAGGGTTAAAACTGAATCTGATATATTTTACTGGGATAAAGTCCTATATTCCTTGGGAAGTGCGGGCTTTTATGTAATTTATGCAGAGCCTTATAAAATCAAAGTTTATCAAAATCCGAATCAGCCGGTATCGGAACGCATGGAAATTGATAAATCTTTATCAAAATATGGAGAGAATGAACTGAAGGTGGTTTCACAAATTTCTGATTTCAATAAAGCGGAAAGAAAGGTGTATAAGGAGATGGCAGCCCAGGCAGAGAAAGATCCGCAGTTTCATCAGGAATAGGCCTGTTGCGTGGGGGGTCAAAATTGATACAGTATAGTTTGATTTTGCTTATGGACAGCGTTTTATTCATGGTAAGTAATCGCCTGCAGCAAGGTGAGACGAAAACGCAAAAATTATATTATTATGCAGGCGGTTTATCAGGCTTATTATATTTTTCATGGCTTTTATACATTAGTGTAAACCATTATGATTTTAATGTAGCAGTCATGTTCTGCCTTATTTGTGCTATTTTTATTCTGCAGAATAGAAGGTCTCAGTGGTGCTACAGAAAAAATATGATATACAGATAAAGCTATATGGGGATAATTCTAAAGAAGCGAAGCAATGCAGGAGGCATATCAGCTGTTTGCGGATATTAAATAAAGCTTATTATATTGGATTGGCGATTTTTATATTTGTGCTTGGGGTTGGATTCCATAATGGAAAACTTTAAGAAAATATGTATTTTCAAATAAGCACGATTCTCTATGCTGATTTCATTTATTTCATATCTGCTGCATCAAACTTCATACAGTTCCGAGGTAAAGCCCGGGAAGCACTGATTTTTAGAAAATCAAATTTCATCAGTGCTTTTCCGGGGCTTTTTATGAAGTAATAGCTTTTTTCGCGGCGGTTGTATAGAATAAAGAAAGGAGTATAAAGAAATCAAAGGGCAGCCCTGGCTGCCGTGGAATAGAATGAATCGGGATGTGATAGGTATGTCGAATCGAAGCTGGCTGAAGCAGGAGGTTCCTCACTGGGTGAAGGAAGATGTGATTTCAGAGGATGCGGGGAAGAAGATTCTTTCCCGGTATAAAAGGCAGGACAGCAGGGCTTATAAGGAGGCCCTGTTTATCCTGGCTGCGGTGTGTATCGTAGGGGGTATTTTCTTCCTCTGTGCCAGCCTGTGGAGCGGTCTGGACCAGGACCAGCGGTTCCTGCTGGCTCTGGCGCCGCTGACTGTGTCTTTCCTGTGCGCGGCGGCGGTGGCGCTGGTGGATAAAGGCCTTTTGTCTCCTAAGGAAAAGAAAAAGGAGATGGATGGCGAAGAAACGGAGGAGGAAGTGCTTCTTCCAAAGAAATCGCCGCCGGTGCACCGGGTGCCGGTGTTTCTGCGGGAGGCGGCTGCCACTTTCCATGGCATATGCCTTATCGGTGCTTTCTGGATGGTGGGGGATTCCTTCAAACTGTCCTCTGATTTGTACAGTGCCCTTGCGCTCTGCGCTTTTCTCCTTCTCATCATGACGGTGGTGACAGAGTCGGCGGGCATGGGTATTATTTACATGATTGTTTCGGTGGGCATTTTCTACAGCGCACCGGTAAGGGGCTGGCCGGAGGCGGCGTCCTGGATTTACATGTTCCTCGCCCTGGGCATTCTGGGCCACATGCTCCGAAGCCACCGGGACCGGGCGGTGGTGTGCTTTTCCTGGGTGTGGGCAGTAGGTATTCTGCTCCTTATTTTCTGGTCCGCAGGAAATATGCTGTGGCAGACCATTTTCTTCTCCCTGGCGGCGGCGCTGACCTGGATGGCGGGGGGCCTTTTCCGCTCCTACGGACTGGGGGCCGATGCGCTCCGTTTCTTCGGCGGCATTGCGGTTTTCGCGGTGCTTCTGGAGGGCTCCTACGGAGCGGTATGGGCGGATATTTCCGGCAGCTACGCCCTGTGGTTCATTTTCATCCTTTTCCTGGCAGCGGACGGTGTGCTTCTTTTCCGTATCGCTTTGAAAAAGGAATGGCTTTCTGTGCTGGCGGGTCTCACACCCTTTGTGATGGGTCTTTCGGCGATTGTGTCTATTTTTGAGACTACCGGTGCCCTGTCGGCCATTATCGTTTCCATTTATGCAGGCATCCTGGCGGGAGGCGTCATTATCCGGGGCCTTTTGACGGACCGGGCGGTGCAGAGCTGGGCCGGTGTGTTCCTCCTGGTGGGGGACGGAGCTATTCGGGTTATTGACTCGGCTTTGACCTTTGCCCAGAGGGGATTCTTCTTCCTGGGCATCGGTATCCTGGCAGCGGTGATATGTTATTTCCTCTATCTTCCAAGCCGGAAGAAGACAGCGGTTCCTGATAAAAAGGAAAATCAGGGAGAGGAGGGATCCCGATGATATCGAAGAAGTTATCACTCATCCTTCTGTCGGCGGTTTTTGTGATTGAGGCGGGCTCCCTTTTCTGGATTCGCGGCGATTACCGCTCCACCATGCTGGACGGGGCGGAGTATGAGGTACCGGCGGCCATCGATTTCAAGGGGGATTTTTACGGAAGAAATTATCTCCCCATTTACATTCCCCTCACCGAAGCGCCCTGGAAGGGCACGGTGACGCCGGAAAAGGGGCAGGAAATCTACCTGTCCTTTGACAAGAACAGTGAAGGCATGATGGAGCTCACCGGCGCGTCGGACAGGAAGCCCGGCGGCATGTACATCATTACCCGGGTGATTTCTGCTTCCGACGGACTGGTGCATTTCCGATTCCCTGCGGACCGCATGTACATGCTGCCGGAACAGCTGAAGAAACTGTCGGTGGTGGAGCTGTCGGAGCGGGTGCAGCTGAAGGATAAGACCGGGAAGAAGACGGAAACCCGGATGAAGAATGACCTCACCGCCCTGGTGCATATCAAGGACGGCAGGGTGGTGATTTCCAAGGTGCTGGCCAATGGCTCTCCTGTGGAGCAGACCTACACCACCGTAGGTAAGAATCTGTCCGTGAAATATGCAAGAAGCGGGAAGGAAAAGGATGCCTATTCCGTAGGCAGGGACACGGAGGATAAGCAATAAGGAATGGAGGGAGACCTATGTATATTATTTTGATGCGTCACGGGGAAGCGGTTCCCCAGACAGAGGATATAACAAACAGGGAAAGAGGACTTACGCCTAAGGGCATGCGGCAGGCCCGCCGGTCGTCCCGCATACTGGCCCGGTTCCTTAAGGAAAATCCCATCCGGATTTTTACATCCCCCTATGTGCGGACAAGGCAGACCGCCGGTATCCTGGCGGAGGAGTGCTTTGCCGAGGAAATCCATACGGCCGACGAGCTGCTTCAGCCCAACTGGCAGATGGTGAGAAACCACATCCTCCAGGATGGCTCTCCCATTGCCCTGGTGAGCCATCATCCCTTCCTGCAGGCCTATCTTTTGACCACCTGCAGCGCGGCGGTGAAATTTGACCTGGCCGGCATTGCGGTCATTGACTATGACATGAAGTGGAACCAGGGGAAGCTCATCGGTTATTTCACATCCGGCCTTCGGCAGCTGAAAAAGGAGGACTGACATGATACCTGTATTGACAGTGGCAGGCTCCGACTCTTCCGGCGGCGCCGGTATCCAGGCGGATCTCAAGACCTTTGCGGCCCTTGGCACCTACGGCATGAGCTGCATCTGCGCCTTAACCGCCCAGAATACGAAGGGCGTTACCATGGTGGTTAATACGTCGGTGGATATGGTGAGAGCCCAGCTGGAAGCCATATTTGATGATATCCCGCCAAAGGCGGTGAAGACCGGCATGCTTTCCTCTTCTCCCATCGTGGAGGCTGTGGTGGATTTCTTTTCCTCCCGTAAGGTGCCTCTGGTGGTGGACCCTGTCATGGTGGCCACCAGCGGCGCCGTGCTTCTGGAAAAGGAAGCCATCCAAAGCTATAAGGAAAAGCTCATTCCCCTCTCAACGCTGATTACTCCCAATATTCCGGAGGCAGAGGTGCTGTCGGGGCTGTCTATTAAAAATGAAGAGGACATGAAAAAGGCGGCCAGGGCTCTGATGGACCTGGGGCCGTCGGCGGTACTGGTGAAAGGGGGCCACAGCGTGGAGGATGCCAGGGACATTCTCTATGATGGAAAGGAATTCCATGTATTTTCAGGAAAACGGATTTCCACGGAAAACACCCATGGCACCGGCTGCACCCTGTCCAGCGCCATAGCCGCAGGCCTGGCGAAAGGACTTTCCCTTGTGGGCGCGGTGGGGGAAGCGAAAAAGTACATGGAAGGAGCCATTGCAAAGGCGGCAGTGGATTCTGTAGGCCATGGCCACGGCCCGGTGCACCACTTCTGGTTCTACGGGAAGAACTGGGGGCGCATGGAATGAACTATCCCTTCTTTGCCTTCATGGCCCGGCTGAAATATATTTCCCGCTGGGGACTCATGCGGAATTCCATTTCCGAAAACGACGCGGAGCACACCCTGCAGACCGTCATGATTGCCCACGGCCTGGCGGTCATCGGGAGGGACATTTTCCACAAGGACCTGGATCCGGAAAGAGCGGCTCTCCTGGCCCTCTATCACGACGCCAGCGAAGTCTTCACCGGGGACATGCCGACGCCGGTGAAATATTTCACCAGTGACCTTCGGAGCCAGTACCAGAAAATCGAAGACCAGGCCCGGGAAAAGCTGCTCCGCACCCTGCCGGACAGGCTGCAGCCTTCCTACAAGCCCTACGTGGTGGACATGGAAAAGGACCCCCTCTGGCCTCTGGCCAAGGCGGCGGACACCATGAGCGCCTACCTGAAATGTATGGAAGAAATCCGGGACGGCAACAGCGAATTCAAGGAAGCCTTCAAGTCCACGGAAGAGAAGCTGAAGGCCCTCCACATGGAAGAGGTGGACTGGTTCATGGACCACTTCGCCGGAAGTTTCACGGAAACGCTGGATGAACTGAACAGGAATATAAGATAAAAAAATGGGACACAGGAAATGATTTCACTGTGCCCCATTTTTTTGTGGACAAAGCAGAAATGAATGTGTATAATTATTTACATAATTCGTATAAATTGCATAAAAATGAGGTGCTTTTATGAAACTGTGGAAAAAAGGCGTATTGGTTACATCGGCTCTCCTTCTGGCGGCCGGCATGATGGCAGGCTGCGGCGGCGAAAAACAGGCCGCTTCCTCCGCCTCCGGCAAAAACGTGCTGAAGGTAGCCACCAATGCCACCTATGTACCCTTTGAATTCAAAACAAAGGACGGCAAGGACTATACGGGCTATGAAATCGACGTGGTAAGGGCGGTGGCCAAGGAAATGGGAAAGGACGTGGAATTCCGGAACATCGCTTTTGATGGACTCATCCCCTCCCTCCAGTCCAAAGAAGTGGATATGACCGCTTCCGGCATGACCGCCACTAAGGAAAGGGCGGAAAAAATCCTTTTCGCTGCGCCCTTCTATGAAACAAAACTGGCCGTAGTCACCAAGGCAGACAGCGACATCCACTCCGTGGACGATATGACAAAGGGCCAGGAAGTGGCTGTGCAGGTAGGCACCACCGCCGCTTACTACGCCCAGGACAAGGGCATGAAGACAAGAAACTTTGACCACTCCTCCGACATCATCATGGAACTGAAAGCCGGCGGTGCTGTGGCAGGCATCCTGGACAAACCGGCAGCGGACTACTTCGTAGCCACCGATGGCAAAGGCGCCTTCCGCGTGGTGGACGTGCCGGACTCCAAGGTCCAGTACTTTGCCTTCGGCTTCAACAAGGACAACAAACAGCTGCAGCAGGAAGTGAATAAGGCCATTGCAGACCTGAAACAGAAGGGAACCTTGAACGAACTTCACGAAAAATGGTTCAAAACCCCGCTCCCTGAAATGCCGGCTACAACAGAAGAGGCACTGGGCATCTGATCATAGTGCAAAAAAAGAGCTCCCCAAGGGGGCTCTTTTTTAGTGGGCTGGCGGGCTGGCAGGACAGCTATCCGCTATCTGCTATCCGCTTCCCGCCGACTGGTATTTACTACCGATTGTCTCATATGCTTCGAGTACCAAGATTCTTCGCTTCGCTCAGAATGACGAGTCCGGCGGGAAAGGGGCCGCGAAGCGGCATATATACTCATCGCCCGCAGGGCGATACCACCACCCTCGGGCCATAGGCCCGTCAAACCTGAGAACCTTCCGGCCTTTAGGCCGGTCAATCTTAAGAACCTTTGCGCCCCAAGGGCGCAGCCCCCCCCTTACATCTTCTCCACTTCTATGGCCTTTCCGTAGGTGAAGGACCAGAGGTAGAGGTGGGACACCGGTTTGCCCAGAAGTTTTTCCGCTGCTTCTCCGTAGACCTGGAGCTGGATTTTGTAGTGGCTTTTCAGTTCTTCTTCCGTCATGGTGCGGTCGGTCTTGTAGTCGATGATGATGAAGTCTTTTTCGTATTCCAGAAGGCAGTCCATGACGCCCTGGAGGAAGATGTTTTCGCCTTCTTCGCAGTCGGGATAGAAGGAGCGGGCGGGGAGGAGGATGGAGAAGGGCATTTCTTTCCGAATGGCAGAGGCGGTTTTCATTTTTTCCGCCAAAGGACTTCTGGCGAAGGTCAGGAGGGAGGAGACAGGGGTGGGTTTCCTTTTTCCGGATAGAAGGATATGTCCTTCTTCTTCGGTGAATACTTTCTTTTCCACCAGCCCGTGGAGAGCGGATTCTATGGCAGCTTCCTCTGCCGGAAGGGTGGTGAAGTCTATCATTTCCATGGCCCTGTGCATGAGGGTGCCGAAGGAGGTGCCCTGGTATTTCGTTTCATCTTCGGAGAGGAAGAGGGGCGGCGCCGCGTAGTCGGCATCCAGGGCGTCGTCTCCGTCCTGCGCCAGAATCACTGAAGGAAGAGGCGGTTCATCGCTTTCCTTGTATTCCGCCAGTTCCCGGAGGTGTACGGCGGCGGTGGCGGTGAGCTTGGCCGGCGTTTCCAGGGCGCCTCTGTGGCCGTAGGTCCAGGAGAGCTGGGCGTCCATCCAGCCCGGCGCTTTGCAGGGAAGGTGGGTGAGGAAATGGGAAAGTTCCGTTTTTTCTTCCCTGTTTTCTTCCTTTGGCGACGGAAGGATTTCTTCGGTGCCCTTCCTGTCCAGCGCTTCCTTTTCCTCTTCCGTAAGAAGGTCGGTCTGGCTGGTGATGGAGAAGGTGAAGAGGGAGTGGTCAGAGGGGGTGTCATTCCGATAGGATGGGATTTTCCCCGCCCGGGCCCAGGCCTCTTTCATGGTGCGGTGATGCAGGGCGGCAGGCATGATCCAGTCGAGGAAGGATTTCGCGTTGGCTATGAGATGGGCGGGAAGGGGAGAAAGCTCTTCGCCCATTCCTGCGGAGGCGAGGGAGGTGGTCCAGCGGTCCAGCTCAGCAGCGGCGTCCTTTTTGATGGCGGTGATGAAGAGTTTGTCCCGGGCCCTTGTCATGGCCACGTAGAGAAGGCGGGCCTCTTCTGCCATATTTTCCCTTCGGGACGCTTCCCGGAGGGCGTACCAGTAGAGGCTGGGCCAGCGGACTTTATTTTTCTTGTCGTAGTACTGGATGCCAAGGCCCAGGTCCTTGTGGCAGATGGCGGTCTGCCAGGTGTCCCGGAGGTTGAATTCTTTCTGGGCGTCCGCCAGAAAGACCACCGGAAATTCAAGGCCCTTGCTCTTGTGGATGGTCATGATGTGGACGGAGTCAGGAATAGAGGAAACGGTCTGGGCCTTGAAGGATTTCTTTTCCTTTTTCAGCTGGGACAGGTAGTTCAGGAAGGAGTAGAGCCCGCTTTTGGGGGCGCTGTCCCGCTCCAGGGCCAGATGGTAGAAGGAAAGGATGTGCCCCGCCCGCCAGGCACCGCCGGAGAGGCCGGATACATAGGTGAGGTAGTCCGTATCTCCCAGAATGCGGCGAAGAAGCGGCGCCGTGCCGTCACGCATGGCGTTTTTCCGCCAGTCCCTGTAGAGGGTAAGGAAGCGGTGGAGTTTCTTTTCCTTTTCTTCCGAAAGGACGGTGGATGGAAGGACGGACCAGAGATCTGTTTCGCCCTGGTCTCCCTTTTCCAGATACAGAAGGGTGAGGTCCTTTTCATCCAGCCCCACGAAGTAGGAGCGGAGCACCGCAGCCAGGGCCAGGTCCTGCCGCGGGTTGTCCAGAATTTTCAGGAGGGCCCACAGGATTTCCACTTCTCCATTTTCCATGAAATCCTCTTCCTTGTCGGAAACGGCGGGAATGTGGTTTTCCTCCAGCACCTTCATGAGCTGGGGCCCTTTGCCTGCAATGGAACGGAGAAGGATGACAATATCCCCGTATTTCATGGGCCGGAAGGTGCCGTTCTTTTCCATTACCATGCCGCCGTCCATCATTTCATGGATGCGGCGGGCCATGAGGCGTCCTTCCAGGGCCATGTTTTCCGTGTCCTTCACATCGTCGGAAACATCCGCTTCTTCCATGTCCTTTCGGTCGATGAGGTCCATGGAAACGCTGCCGCCCACGTAGGAAGGGGGCCTCTTTTCTTCATGACGGCCGGCGTAGAGGGCTTCCGCGTCTCCGTAGTCCAGTTCCAGGGTTTTTCTAGTCATCATCTGGCGGAAGATGAAATTGATGGAGGAAAGAATGGCGGCGTCGCTTCGGAAATTGCGGTTCAAGTCGATGCGGTGGGAGGGGGCGTCCTTTTCCAGGGAATATTCATGGTATTTTTCAAGGAAAATGGTGGGGTCCGCCTGACGGAAGCGGTAAATGCTCTGCTTAATGTCGCCCACCATGAAGCGGTTATTTCCGGTAGATACCAGGGTGGTGATGAGCTCCTGCACGCCGTTGGTGTCCTGGTATTCGTCGATCATCACTTCCTTGAACCGGCTGCGGATGGACAGGGCGGCGGCAGAGGGGAAGGAAGATGCCTTATCCGGCGTGAAGGCAGGATTGTCCCGGTCCAGCAGGATGTCCAGGGCGTAATGCTCCATGTCATTGAAATCCATGAGGCCTTCCTGTTTCTTTCGACTCTTCAGGGCGGCGGAGAAATCAAGGGCAAGGCGGGAAAGGACGGTGACCGTGGGAAGCATGGCCGCCGTTTCTTCTATCCACTGCTTTTCCGGTATCTGGGCGAAGGGGGCGATTTCCTTCTGCCACAGCTTCTTAGCGCTTTCACGAAGGTTCTTGATGGTTTCCGCATCCTCTGAATTGGTGAAGTCTGCGGATTTGGCAAAATGAAAGGCCTCTGCCTGGGCCTTGCTCATGCCCTTCAGCCGGGCAAAGGCAAAGGAGGGCAGGCGGAACCAGTCCTTCCAACTTTTCATGGAGGAAAGGGTGGAGAAATAGGCGTATTCGCCGCTCATCTGCTCACTGTATACCGCCTCTGCCGCCGGATTCATTTCCATGATGGCAAATATCTGGCGGTAGGAGTCCATGATTTTTTCGGAAAGGGAGATGAGCTTTTCCAATACCGGCTTATCCCAGAAAAGGTCATCCATGGAGGCATTTTCAGGGATGCGGTAGCTGTCCGGAAGGCGCCGTATCCAGTCCTCCGGGAAGGGGAGGGAGGATGCGAAATGGAAAATGCGGAGCACCATATCCTTCAGCGCCCGGTCTTGGTAGCGGTCCGCAAAAAGGTCCACCGTATCAAGGAAGTCGGGATTTCCCTTTTCATACCATCTTTCCAGCACGGAGGACAGCACATCGTCCTCCAGCAGGAACTCTTCATTCTCATCGGAAATAATCCTTGTCTTCGGGTCCAAGTCCAGAAGGTAGAAATACTGGCGGATAATGGACTGGAAATAGGAGTCCAGCGTAGAAATCTGGGCGCTTCCCAGAAGGGAAATCTGCTTCTCCAGATGGCGGATGCGCCCTTCGTCGTCGGCATCGTCCGCCTCTTTCAGGGCATCCGACAGGGCCTGGGAAATACGGGACTTCATTTCACTGGCGGCGGCCTTCGTAAAGGTGAGCACTAGAAGCTCATTAATGTCCGTATGGTTCTTTGGATCCTTCACCAGGCGGGCAATCCGTTCCGTGAGGACCGCCGTCTTTCCGCTGCCCGCAGCGGCGGAGAGAAGAAGATTCTTCCCCCTCACCGAAAGGGCTTCTTCCTGTTCTTTTGTCCAGTGATTACTCATAATTATTCTCCTTTCAGTGGGGGATTAGTGTGCTGGTGTGCTAGTGGGCTGGTGGGATAGTGGGATAGTGGGATAGTGGGATAGTGAGGGGGCTGTCGGCTTCCGGCTCCCGGCTCCCCGCTGACTGGTATTTACTGACGATTGTGTCACTATCGGTTCTTACCGGGATTCTTCGCTTCGCTCAGAATGACGACCCCCGGCGGGGAGGAAAAGCACGTAACGTAAGGCTCCTTCCTTAGGAAGGAGCTGCCCGATAGGGCTGAGGATAGGTCCGAAAAATGCGAGAAAAGAACTGACGCCCCTATCCTCCGTCGCCTACGGCGCCACCCCCTTCCTGAGGAAGGGGGCTTTAGCACTTCGCCATGCAGCACTGGAGACATAAAGTTGAACCCCGTAACGCTGAATTTATACTCATCGCCCGTTAGGGCGATACCTTCCCCTCTGAACCCTTTGAACCCTTTGAACCCTCTGAACCTTCACGCCCATCAGGGCGTGTCCATTGGCGATACCACCACCCTCAGACGTGAAGCGGCTGAGGCCCCTTTGAGCGAAGCGAACACAACCTGCCGCGGAGCGGCCATAACCTTCGGGGCTGCCGGCCCCGTCAACCTTCCCCTTTTGAACCCTCTGAATCCGCAGGCCCTTCGGGCCTGTCCTCAGCCATTTCCGCCAGCTGCTTTTTCAGATCTCTGTCGGTGGGAAGGTTTACGTAGTCGTAGCTTTCGCCTTCGCCTTTGGGGTCGAAGCGGCAGATGGCGTGGTAGGGGCAGTAGGTGCAGGGGACCTGATTCTTATAGCGCACCGGGCGGATGGGAATATTTCCTTTCTCCATGCGGTGGTAGATTTCCAGCAGTTTCCGTTTCACGATGGTGAGAAGGTTTTTGAAATCGTCGGCGGAAAGGGTGGAGGCGGTCTGGGTGAGGGCGCCCTTTGTCGTAAATTTCACGGGAAGGAAGGAGTCCTCTTCTCCGGCGGCACTGTCCAGGCGGCGCACCGTGTCGGCATCGGAGAGAATCCAGCCGGAGGTATTGTCCCTGTCCTTCACCGGCGGCGTTCCTCCCGGCGGTACGGCGGGGAGGCTCTTGATGTCGCCGGAGAGGTAGATGTACATGAGGGCGGCGGGAAGGAGGCCTTCATCCCCTTCTTCTTCCACGTCCAGAAGATAGGTGAGGAGCTGGAGTTTCAGCCCCGCCACCGCTTCCTGCAATGTGGCGGTGGTGTTTCCTGTTTTGTAGTCGAAAATGGCTACGGCCCTGCCGTCGCTGTCGATACGGTCGATTTTGCCGTTTAAGGTGAAGGTGTCCTTTTCTCCTGAGAGGTGGAGGTAGAATTCCTTTTCCAATGCTTTGGTGTCAAAGGAGCTGTTTTGGCTCCATTTGCGAAGGGCCGTGAGGGAACGGCGGAATGTTTCGTTCAGTGCCCTTTCCGTATAGCGGGAGGCACCGTCGGCGTGGAGGGCACCGTAGCGAACCTTGGGGGCCAGGCGGGAGGCAATGGTTTCGGAAAGGTTTTGTATATCTTCGTCCGTGGCGTCACGCCACTGCTTTTTTTGGCCCGACAGGGCTTTGCCGAACTGATGAAGCCCTGCGTGAAGGTAATTGCCGAAATCGAGAGATTCCATTTCCCCTTCGTCCCGCTTGTCTATTTTAAGGCCGTAGCGTACAAAGTACATGAAGGGGCAGCGTCGGTAGCTTTCAAAGCGGGTGACGGAGCCGAAGAAGCGGCCTCCCGGTTTGAAGAGCCTCTCCGCCAGCTCTCCCGGAAGCGGTGGTGCTTCGTTTTTATACCGGAAACCGGAAAGGGCGTCGGTGATGTCATTTTCATAGCCCCTGTCCTTTGCCCAGCGCACCAGGCCGGCCCAGGGGGAGTTCTCTTCCGGCATTTTTTCCCGGAGTATGGCGGGAAGCAGGGAGAGCGCCTGCCGGGGATTGGCGAAATAGGTGTGGTCCCTTTCCCTGTCCTCCGGCGCAAGGGCGCGCTCTTCGGAAGCATAGCCCAGGCGGCGGAGCTGGGAAATGAGGAAGGAAGGCTCCGTGTCATTATGGTCGTCGTTTACGGAGGGCATGGTGATGTAGAGGGCTTTCTCCGCTCTGGTGAGGGCGAGGTACGTGAAAAACTGCTCCTTGTGCACCTCTTCCAAAAGGCTTTCGCCGAAAATGAGGCGGCTGTCTTTGAAAATCTTCTGCCGTTCCAGTTCCGTGAAGAAGCCTCCCTCTTCCACGCGGCGGGGAAATTCTCCTTCCACCGCGCCGGGAATGAAGACGGCATCCGCTTCCATGGCATAACCTCTGTCCATGCCGGTGACGGTCACATGGTCCAGGGTGGGAGGAATGGTGGAGTAGGTGAGGGCGGAAAGGCCGTCTTCAAAGATGGAGAGGAAATTCTTTTCTGAAATTTCATCGTCACCGGCGGTGTGGACGATTTCATCCAGAAGGGAGAGAATCTTTTTCCATACCTGCAGGTGGGGGCGAAGGTTGGTGTGGAGCACTTCTCCTTCATCCATGGCGCACAGGGTGTCCGGTATCTTTTCATCCATCATCCACTGGTACAGGAGGCGGCACCGGTCTTTGACCCTTGGGCTTTGGCTCCATTTTTCCGCCAGCCCGTCCAGCATGGCGGTGAGGCGCCTGCGCCATTCGTTGGCCTCTATGAGCTCTGCCTGCTCCTTTTCGGAAAGGGGCGGCGCCGGTGCGTCCAAATCCCGGTAAGTGCGGAATTCCCATGGCTCATGGTACTGCCAGGGACGGATGCCGTGGGAGAGCACATAGTTTTCCAGCCGGTCCACGTCTTCTTCCTTCCATTCCGGCAGGAGGAAGGTTTTCAGCATGCGGAAAATGGTTTCCCGCTGCCAGCCGCTGTTTTTCCTGCTGCATTCGGACGTGAGGAAGCGGACCAGGCTGCTGAGAAGCACCACCAGGGGATGGTTGTTCATGGGATGTTTGCGGTCGATGAAACCGGGGATTTCGTAGCGCTTGAAGGACCGTTCAAAGGCATCGTCGTAGTCCTCCGGATTTCTGAGAAGCACCAGAATGTCCCGGAAGCGGAGATGGCGGTCCCGCACCAGGGACAGAATGGTTCGAGAGATGAAATCCACTTCCTCCGCCCGGTGGGAGGCGGTGATGAGATGAAGTCCTTCGTCGGGAACCGGATTTTCCGCGTTGGGAAGGGAGCAGCGTTCAGGGCGCCGGTTGAAGAACGAGCGGGCCACGGCTTTCAGGTGGGGAGAGGAAAAACGGCAGTCCTCGGACAGAGTGACCGATGAGAAATGGCGTTCTTCCGCAGAAAGGAGGGAGAAGAGATGGAAGGGACGGGAGAAATTGGGGTTCATCACCGCTTCTTCAGGCCGGTCCATCTGCAGGGTCATGGTGACCTCCTCTGCCGTGTGAAGAAGGGCGTAGACGATGTGGATTTTTTGGGGCGCCATGCCGTTGAACCCGTCAATCCAGATGCGGGAGAAAGAAAGGGTGGGGGACTTTGGAATTTCCCGGGCCAGCAGGTCGAAAAGGCTTCCCTGGTAGTCGAAATGGTCCTTCAGGTAGCGGTGGTAGGCACGGTACAGGAGGGCGAGGTCCGCCATCTTTCGCCCCAGCGGGCTGTCTCCCTGGGCTGCGGCGGCATTTTCCAAATCCTCCTCCGATACGCAGAACATATCCAGCTGGTGGAAAAAGCCGGTGAGCTCCTCTGAAAAGTGGGGCTGGGATGCGGCTTTCATAATCATTTTGAGATGTCCCCTATTTTCTTCCAAAAGGCGGCGCAGGATAATCTGCTGGCCCAAAGGAGACAGGGCATCGCTCACCGGAGAGTGGAGCTCCTGAAATACGCGGTAAGCCAGACGGGAAAAACCGCACACCGTTACATTGGTGAAGCCCTTCTCCGGGAAGGATTCCGCCAGCCGGTACTCCGCCGTGTAGGTGCCCTGGTCCGGCACCAGAAGAAAGGCCTTCCGCTCCGGATGTCCTGCCACATATTCCCTGATTTCCCGGCAGCACCGCTCTGTTTTCCCCGTGCCGGCGCGGCCGAATATGAAATGAAGTCCCATGGTATCCATCCTTTCTAAAGCTCTATATGACAGCTTTATTATACTATAGATGGAAGATGGTAGACGATAGATTTCGGACGGCTGTCCGCTATCCGCTATCCGCTATCCGCTTTCCGCCGACTGGTATGGTTTAGTGAGCTGGTGAGCTAGTTGGCTAGTGGACTAGTTGGCGTCACTATCGGCATGTACCAAGATTCTTCGCCCGGGGTCAGAATGACTGTGTCCGGCGGGAGAATGGCTGCACTGCAGCCATCCCCCTCCACCGCTCACGCGGTCCCCCTCCCCCATAGATGGGGGGAGGCAAGTCACGTAACGCTGACTTTATAATCATCGCCCGTTAGGGAAGCGCTGATTAAATCGTTGTCTGTTTTTATTCTAGAATTTTTGTGCAATGCGAGGAATGGGATGACGAGAATAGCGAGCTATTTAAGGAGTCCCATGACGAAGCAGTGCATAAAAATTCTTATAAAAGCAGACTCTATGAATTAATCAGTGCTTCCTTAGGGCGATACCACAACCTTCGCGCCAATAGGCGCGTCAAACTTAAGAACCCTTAGAACCTTCGGCCCGCAGGGCCGTCAACCTTCCCTTTTGAACCTGGGGCGGCAAAGCCGCCCCCTTTGTGATACAATAGGTATGTTTTTCTATTGTAAGTATGAAAGGTTTGCCATGTCTGAAAATAAAATCTGGACCCGTGAATTCGTGGGAATGGGGCTCACGAATTTCTTTTATTTTATGTCCCAATACATATTGATTGCTGCCCTTCCCGTATTCATCATGGATGATTTAGGGAAGGGGCAGTGGGAGGCGGGGATGGCCATGACCTGCTTCCAGATCGGCACGGTGCTCTGCCGTCCTGTGGCAGGGCGGATTATTGACGGTGTGAACAAGCAGAAACTGCTCTTTGGTGCGTCGCTTCTCTTTTTCCTTCTTATGGCCGGTTTCTATTTTGCTTCCGGCCTTCATGTGGTATGGTTCCTCCGCCTGATTCATGGCGCTGTCTTTGCGCTGGGTACCACGGCATCGGCGGCCATGGCGGCGCTGGTGCTGCCCCGGCGGCGCAAGGGGGAGGGTATCGGCTATTTTGCGGTGTGCGGCAATATGGCCATGGTCATCGGTCCTCTGGTGGGGCTTCTCATTATGGATTATCTGGGCGCCCATCCCCTCTTTGTTTTCCTTGCCCTCCTGGCGCTGGGAGCGCTGGCGGCAGGAAATGGGAAGAAGCTGCCCGATGAAGTCATCCTTCCGGGTGGAAAAAAGCGGAAGGGCTTCCATATCGGCGATTTCATAGAAAAAAGGGCCCTTCCTTCCGTTATTCTGGGAGGCCTTGTGTTCTTTGCCTACGGCGGGGTGCTTACCTTTATTCCCATGTATACCAGAAGTCTGGGCATGGGCGGCAGCACCAGCCTGTTTTTCCTGGTGTTTGCCCTGGTCATTGTGGTGACACGGCCCTTTGTGGGATACCTCTTTGACCACCACGGCCCCAATGCCACGGTGTATCCGGGATTTGCCTTTTTCTCCCTGGGCTTCATCCTGTTCAGCCAGGCAGGAAATCTGCCGCTCCTTCTCCTTTCGGCGGCGGTGCTGGGCATCGGATTTGGCGCTCTGGCGCCGGCTTTCCAGACACTGGCGGTGCAGAGTGCGCCGCCGTCCCGGGCGGGGGTGGCAACCTCCACCTATTTCTGGTCCCTGGATATTTCCGTAGGTCTGGCGGCGGCCCTATTGGGCATGGCAGCCAATGCCTTCGGCTATCCCTTCATGTACGGTGTCATCTGCCTGGCTTCTTCTCTCCTGGGCCTTGCGTACTATTTCTTCTGGAGAAGAAGCCTTTCCTGATTTTGGACATGCAAAAAGAGCTCTGAAGACGTGAAAATCATTTCTTCAGAGCTCCTTTTGCTTGAGGTTTCCTGTCCGACTTGGAGACCATGTGATTCATGCAGGACTGGTACAGGGAAAAACGCTGAAAAGGGGAAGAAAATTCGTCATCCTGGGCGCCTTCATTCTGGCGGCGGTGATTACCCCTGCGCCGGACATCCTTACCCAGTCCCTCCTGGCGCTTCCTGCCGTTGCTCTCTATGAAATCTCACTCCATTTCATAGAACTTTTGGAGAAGGCAAAGGGCCGGGAAAAATAAAACAGCATGCTTTGATTTTCTCAATGAAATAAAAAAGACTGTCCCTCAGGGCGGCCTTTTTTATTGTGAAATGATGGGATTTCGCGGCAGATGATTTCCCTGTAAAAGAATGGTACAATGAGGGTGAAAAGATTTATTTTAGATAGTTAAGGATAAAGAGGTGAGAAAAATGAAGAAGCAGAAAGGACAGGACCTTATTGAGTATGCCCTCATGCTGGCACTGGTGGTAGGCATCGGCGGCTTTATCTACACCCAGGGGTATGGGGCGAATATTTCAGGCGTTTTCAACAATGCAGGAAACCTGCTGGAACAGGTGGATAAGTCACAGGAAGAGGCAAAAGAAGAAGCGGCCCGAAATGCGGACAGAAGCTATGCGGACCGTATGGCGGAGCTTCTGAAAAATGCTGTAAGGGACGGTAAACTCACCATGGATACGGGTACCACCGTATATCTTTTTGCACAGAATACTCCTTACAATAATACGAAGAGATCATCCTCCATGAACGGCTACTATGTGAACGGGGCAAAGACAAACGGCGGTGCCTCTGTGGGCGGAAAGGATTACAGCAAAGTAGGATTTGATGGTCTGTGGTCAGCCATAGGGAGAGACGCCAACGGGAACGAGGTCTACAAGGATGCTGCTGTTCATCAATCCGACGTAGACTGGTATGGCGTTGGGATAACGAATAATGGAGACGACCACTATACTTTGTCTTTTGTACAAGGAAAGGGCTACAAAGATGACAGCAGGACCGGATTTGATGTCAATGCCGGCCAAAAGTACAAGGAGAGTGAATCCTGGACGAAACGAGATAAGGATTAAAAAGCAGCTTCGGCTGCTTTTTTATTGGCTTTATTCGCAGGCCTTTGTATCGGCATGTACCAGGATACTTCGCTGCCTCCGGAATGACGCGCCCGGCAGGGCGATACCACAACCCCCTGGACTGCTGACCCCTTCTAAACCTTTTTCTGAACCTCTCTTTTGCATAACTTTTCATAATATGTTATCTTTAATGTAAGAAGAGAAATATTCTATCATAAACATTTTATATACAAAACAAAGCATGACATTCACGAAAAGTCATCTTTTATCTGGAGGCTTTTATGAACCAGTATGTATATGAAGTCGAAGAGGGGAAGGGGCTTTCAGAGGTTATTTCCCGATTTCAGCGTGCACGGAAAAAGGAAGACCGGCATCTTTTGATTTCCATTTTTCATGCATCCAATGACAGGAAAATCATAGCAGAAGACCTGGCTCTCCTGAGGGAAGCCTTTCCTGGTGCGGAGATGGCAGGCATGAGTGCCTCCGGCGGCATCATGGACGGGCACATGGTGATTGGGCATACGGTGGTGAGCTTCTCTGCTTTTGAGGATACGGAGGTGAAGGTCTTTTCCTATGACATTTCCGCCATGACACCGGCAGAGGCAGGGGAAAGGGCGCTGGAGACTTTCAGTAAGATTCCTCATCTTTCAGGCATCGAAATATTTACTACCCTGTCCACGGTGAATGTGGACGATTTCCTCACCGCCCTGGATAACCTGCCGCCGTCGACAGCCGTTTTTGGCGGCGGTGCCGACACATATACCGGCGGCGATGACACCTGTGTTTTCGGTAATGGTTTTATTTCTCCCAAGGCCATCGTGGCAGTGTGCTTTGCGGGAAAAGTGAAAATCCATGTGTACCAGAACCTGGGCTGGCAGCCCCTGGGCAAAGCCATGACCATTACCGCTACCGACGGGGACAAGGTGATTCGGGAGCTGGACGGAAAGCCCGCCATCCATGTGTATGAAAAGTATTTGAAAATCAAGAAATCCGACTTCGGCGGGCAGCAGCTCATGTCCTTTCCTCTCATCATCCTGAGAAACGGCCGCATGCTGGCCCGCCTTCCCGCGGCCTGCCGGGAAGACGGCAGCCTTATGATGACGGCCAACTGCTTTGCGGGAGAAGAAGCGCGGCTGGCCTACGGCGATCCCAATGAAATCATTGAGCGCTGCCAGGCGAACACAAAGGAAATCCGGCAGTTTTCGCCGGAAGGAATCACCATTTTCTCCTGCATTACCAGGCGCCTTTTCCTTAAAGAAGATACGAACCAGGTGCTGGCCCCCTATGGTGAAATCGCACCGGTCTGCGGCGGATACTCCCACGGGGAAATCAGTCGGCTCCATGGAAAGACGGAGGCCCTCAACATGACCCTGGTGGCGGCGGTGTTCCGCGAAAGGGAAGGAAATGTAGACAGCGGCAGGGATCCATCGTCCATCGTTTTCCAGAGCGGATCCATGACCACCATCCAGCGGCTGGCCTCCTTTATCACCGTTTCCACGGCGGAACTGGAAAGAACCAATGCCCTCCTGGCAGAGGCCAACCGGAAGCTCTCCTACGTGGCTGCCCACGACGGCCTTACCGGCCTTCTGAACCGGGAAAGCATAGAGTCCGTCCTGCATCGTTTGGTGTGGGAAAGAAAGAAGGACCAGGTGGAATTTTCTGCCATTATGATAGACCTGGATGATTTTAAATCCATCAATGATATTCACGGCCACAGCGAAGGGGACCGGGTGTTAAAGGAAGTGTCCTCCATTTTTATGGATGAAATCAAACCTCCCCGAAAGGCAGGCCGCTGGGGCGGCGACGAATTCGTCATCCTCCTTCCGGATACAGGGGAAGACAAGGCCTTCGCCCTGGCGGAAAGGCTGAAAAAAGAATTCCAAAGGCTGGTAAAATGTGGAGGAAAATCGGTCTCCGCCAGCTTCGGCGTCACCTCGTCCAAAGAGGGAGAAACCTTCGACTCCTTCTACAGAAAAATGGACACCGCCCTTTACCATGCCAAGTTTAAAGGAAAAAACAGAATTTTCATCATATAAAAAAGAGGGGCTGTGAAAAAATGATTGATTTCTCACTGGATAGTTAGACAATTTGGAGGCAGACGCCTTATCATAGGTCTTCAAGGAACAAATTGACACAAACACTCCCCCCGCTCTATTGTCATTTCGACCGAAGCGAAGCGGAGTGGAGAAATCTCCCTCTCCCAATGGCACAAGCCGCATTGGGGCGGAGATCTCTCGACTCAGAGTCTCAATAGAGCCAAATACCTTTGCTCTCATATCGACATGCAGCTCCGCTCGAGATGACAATGCGGAGAACAGCTTACTGTTATTTTTGGCAATTTTCTGCATCTATAAACGAAGCGGAAAAGGGGCTGTGAAGAAATGATTGAACATTTTTTCACAGCCCCTTTTTGTGTGGGCGTTTTTAGGAACTTAGATGGTTTAGTGGACTGGTGGGATGGTTAGAGTCACTAACGGCATGTACAAAGATTCTTCGCCTGCGGCTCAGAATGACGACCCCGGCGGGAGGATGGCTGCACTGCAGCCATCCCCCCTCCACCGCTCACGCGGTCCCCCTCCCCCATAGATGGGGGAGGCAAGTCCCGTAACGCTGGCTTCATACTCATCGCCGAAGGCGATACCACTACCCTTTGAACCTTCTGAAACTTTTGAGTCGAGTAGACGGAATCAGATTACTCTGTCCGCCCCTCACAGAAC